>ERZ1673960.7-NODE-7-length-223404-cov-752.712060_pt1 | contig 223404 bp, 203 predicted proteins | sample MGYA00580190_ERZ1673960 | MGnify/ENA primary metagenome ERZ1673960 (study PRJEB41334, sample SAMN05608106) | rock metagenome | biome: terrestrial subsurface; feature: shale formation; material: shale | place: USA: Pennsylvania ...
GGCCACCCGCCCAGTCTGCGAGACTTGCTGGGTGGCTATGAGAAATCCGGGTTAGTGACTTTGGCTACTGGTGCGACAGTCAGAGTGCGGGAATTAATTAAAGATGCCATGCTCCAACCTGCCCACCAATATCCGGAGCTGCTCAATACCCGTTTCGGATGAAAGCATGTCCTGGGGACTTTTATACCCCAGTCCACGAACCCGCTGAGACATCCACCGTTCGGCGGCATCCCTATCCCCCTCGAATAGCTCGACGCACTCAGCAAGAGCAACTTGCTGTAGCTCGTATATGTTTGAACTGCACCTAGTCATCCCCAATTTGTCTCCTATGCACGGAAATTAACATTCGACGTGCCAGTCCATTAGTAAGTGTGGCACATTGTATTTCAGCCGTGAGCGCCACTGGCTTAAATACCGCAATACCCTCATGTCCAAACTCGCTTTGCTTGACATCCTCCCCGTCCTCAAACCTCCGGTTTGTCGCTGTCAGGCGGGAATCCCTCACCATAACGCCGAGTAGGCGGTTGGTGGGAGTCCCTGTTGCCTGGCAAACGCAATCCGGCGATAGTGCCTCGGTACGCCGGGTTCTACCCTGGACTTCCCCCAGCATGGTTTTCTACGAGGGTCAGGTTCGGGGATTCATTTCTAATGGTAGAGTGGACTTTGTGGAAGAAAAGGTAGACGTTCGTCGTCTCCGTCGATTTCGCCCAGTGCGGCGCACTCGATGCTTCTTACTCAGGCTGGAGAGATGTCATGGTGAGCGATTTAGGCAGCCCGAGCCGTTTGTCGCCAGACAAAGTCTGGTTCGATGACGACAACCTTTGGGTTTTGTTGGCGGACGGTCGTACAATTGGCGTCCCGTTGGTCTGGTTTCCCCGTTTACTGCATGCTGGTCAGGCGGCTCGGGCGTGTTTTGAGCTGACCTCTCGCGGCATTCACTGGGACCAATTGGATGAGGACATCAGTGTGCAAGGGTTGTTGGCCAATCGCTTGGGGGAGGACCCTGAGCTGAACGCACTTTCAAATCATGCTGCGGGTAACGTAGATGAGTGGAAGGCGCCGCAAGAGGATGACGTTTGGGAATGAGTGATAGTCGCTGGGTTCAGCGCTTCGAAAACTACACAAAAGCGCTGTCCTAATTAACCCAAGCGGTTGGCAGGTATGACGAGAGCGCGGAAGCCTTAATCAAAGAAGGCATTCTACAGCGTTTCAAATGCACCCACGAGCTGGCCTTGAAGGCCATGAAAGACTTCCTGGAATATGAGGGGCACCAGAACATTACCGGTTCGCGTTCGGCCAGCCGCTCTTGGACTGCTGGAAGGCGATGGGCAACTCTGGATGGATATGATTCACAGCCGAAATCGCACGGTTCATACCTGTGATGCCAAAATTCTGGAGGATGAGTTCCGAAAGGTGTATCACCACTAAGCGCCGGCTTTTATAGAGTTCGAGCGCAAAATGGCTGAGCGGGTTGCCGATTTGCCGGAGAATGATTAGTGGCTCTTTCGGACGATTCTGGGTTAAAACCTGAGGTTGTCTCGCGCCTGCAACGCGTTTTTGGTTAATTTTCGGAAATGGATCGGGTGGTCTTGTGCGGCTCCAGAGCCAAGGGAAATTTTCGTCATGGTTCCGATATCGATCTGGCCGTGATGTTGAAACCCGGGATTGAACTTGGCCCGGATTTGTACGCAAAGATTTCTGAGAGCATCGAAAACCTTGATCTGATCTACACAATAGATCTTTCCCTTTATCATGAGATTAGAAATCCTGTCCTGGTGGATCATATAAACCGGGTGGGCGTTTGCTTTTATCCGTAATCGAATGACACATATGGACAAGGACTTGAGTAATGAGGGATACGATGAAAGTCGCCATTGTCGGTACAATCCGGTCTGAACTGAAGGTGCCTCAGCCGAATGAGACAAGCGCTGTTGCCATGCGCGAATTAGTGTAAGGTTAAGGGCACTTTGCGGAGTCACTGGATGGCCTGTTGACTGAGCTCACGGATGGTAAAGTCACTCATATACAGTCTTGAGCTACAGAGTGATTGATGGCGTTTTACGAATTGCCAGAACCGGTAGTCACAGTGAGTTGTTTTAAATAGAGGATACAGGGAGTGAGGAACACCATGAAAATCGCCATTGCCGGCACCGGCTATGTAGGCCTGTCTAACGCCATGCTGCTGGCCCAGCATAACGAAGTAGTTGCTCTGGATATTGATCCGGAGAAGGTCGAGCTGCTGAACAATCTCAAAAGCCCGATTATTGATGCCGAGATATCCGATTTTCTGGCCAATAAAGAGCTTAACTTTACCGCCACGCTGGATAAAGAGCAGGCCTATCAGGGCGCGGATTTTGTGGTGATTGCCACGCCCACCGATTACGATCCGCAGACCAACTATTTCAATACGAAAACGGTTGAGTCGGTGATTCAGGATGTGATGGCCATTAATCCGCAGGCGGTGATGGTGATTAAGTCCACGGTGCCGGTGGGCTACACCGAGGAAATCTGCGAGCGGTTTGAAACCAATAACGTGATCTTCTCGCCGGAATTCCTGCGTGAAGGTAAAGCTCTGTACGACAACCTGTATCCCTCACGCGTTATTGTGGGTGAGCGTTCGGAGCGCGCCGGAACGTTCGCCAGCCTGTTGACACAGGGCGCCGTCAAGCAGGACATCCCGGTACTGTTCACCGACAGCACCGAGGCCGAAGCGATCAAGCTGTTCTCCAACACCTACCTGGCCATGCGCGTAGCCTACTTTAACGAGCTGGACACCTACGCGGCCCGCCACGGCTTGAACACCCGCCAGATCATCGACGGCGTAGGCCTGGACCCGCGCATCGGTGACCACTACAACAACCCCTCGTTCGGTTATGGTGGTTACTGTCTGCCCAAGGACACCAAGCAGCTGCTGGCCAACTACGAGGAAGTGCCCAACAATTTGATCAAGGCCATTGTGGACGCCAACCGCACCCGCAAGGATTTCATTGCCGATGACATCTTGGCCCGCAAGCCGCAGGTGGTGGGCGTGTATCGTCTGGTGATGAAATCCGGCTCTGACAACTTCCGAGCCTCGGCCATTCAGGGCATCATGAAGCGTATCAAGGCCAAAGGTATTGAGGTGATTGTTTACGAACCGGAGCTGGAGGAAGACGATTTCTTCAATTCCCGCGTGTTCCGCGATCTTGAAGCCTTTAAAAAAGAAGCGGATGTGATTGTCGCCAACCGCCGCAGTGAGAATCTGGCGGATGTGGAAGACAAAGTGTATACGCGGGACCTTTTTGGTAGCGACTGAGTTGGCAGTGATTGAGGGGTTGTCGATTGACAACCTTTTGCTTCCCTCCTATGCTCTAAAAGGATTTGGTCATGGCTCGTTCTCGTCATAAGAACAAGGCAATCGAACAGGCGCTATCAGATGCTGAAGCCCGTGGTTGGCGAATAGAGCCGGCTTCCGGGCATGCATGAGGGCGGATGTATTGCCCGTTTAATGATCAGGATTGTCGTTGCGGTGAGTTCTGCATTACCAGTATCTGGAGCACGCCGCGCAATGCAGAGAACCATGCAAAGCAGATTCGGCGGGTAGTAGACAACTGTACTGGCCAGGATGGTTCATCCAGAGAGGGCGTTTAAAATGGAAGAGTATGAATTTACGCTGAAGTTTTCAGTAGCTGAACATTTGGCCCAGGATGTGATTGAGGACAAGTTGTTTGAAGCCGGTTGTGATGACGCTTTGATTGGTGTTGGCACCAAAGGGCGCTTGGCCTTGGCATTTTGCCGCGAGGGCGACTCGGCGAACCAGGCGATCATCGGCGCGATTACCGATGTAAAGCGTGCGATTCCGGATGCCAGGCTGATAGAGGCAGAGCCGGATTTGGTGGGCGTGACGGACATTGCGGAGATGTTCGGTTTTACCCGTCAGAATATGAGAAAACTTCTTCAAACCCATGTGAACAGCTTCCCATTGCCGTTGCACGAAGGCCGCGCTGCACTGTGGCATCTGGCCGATGTGCTGGAGTGGTTTGAGCACTACCGAGACCAGTCTACGAGCCTGGCCTCAAAAGAAATTGCTCAGTTCACGATGCGCCTGAATATGGCTCGTGATTTTCAGCGTGTGCCGGTAGACGATATACAGCAGCTGGCAGAAAGCTTGTAAGAGCCAGAAAAACAAGGAATACCATGCCCGAAATTAACAAGATCCTCGCCGCCTACGCCGAACGCACCCCAAACCCGGATGAGCCTTCAGAGAAGGTGACTTTCGGCACCTCCGGCCACCGGGGCTGTTCGCTTAAGGGCAGTTTTAACCGATACCACATCCTGGCCATTACCCAGGCGGTGGTGGACTGGCGCCGGGAGCAGGGGATCACCGGACCACTTTACGTTGGGAAAGATACCCATGCGCTATCAGGCCCGGCGATGGATTCGGTGCTGGAGGTGCTTTCAGGCAATGATGTGCGGATGCGGGTGGACTCGGCAGGCGGTTATACACCGACGCCGCTGGTATCCCATGCGATTTTGCGCCACAACGCGGCCAATCATGACGAACAGGCGGACGGGTTGATTATTACGCCTTCTCACAATCCGCCGGAAGACGGTGGCATTAAATACAATAGCCCGGATGGCGGGCCGGCAGGCACCGATGCGACTGGGTGGATAGAAGCCCGTGCCAATGAATTCCTGGCAACCGGCTTGGCAGGTGTTCGCACGTCGCCCCGTCGTATCGCCGTGGTGGAAGCAGAGCGCTTCGATTATGTGGGCGAATACGTGCAGGCGTTGGGCGAGGTAGTGGACATGCCCGCTATTGCAGCTTCTGGCCTGAAGATCGGTGTGGACCCCATGGGCGGCTCGGCGCTGGCGGTATGGGATGCGCTGGCTGAGCATTACGGCCTTCAGCTTGAGGTGGTGAATCGCACTCTGGACCCGGCTTTCGCGTTCATGCCGCCGGACCACGACGGCAAGATTCGTATGGATTGCTCCAGCACGGCCGCCATGGCGAATCTGCTGAAAATCCGTGATCGGTTTGACCTGGCCTTTGGTAATGACCCGGACGCCGATCGCCATGGTATTGTGGATGCGGCAGGGCTCATGAACCCGAATCATTACCTGGCCGTGTGCGTGGATTATCTGCTCAAACACCGTGAACAGTGGCCGGCGAGCCTGGCGATAGGCAAGACTTTGGTGTCGTCTTCGATGATTGACCGGGTGGTGGCGGCCAACGGCCGTGAGCTTTATGAAGTACCGGTAGGATTCAAGTGGTTTGTCGAAGGCCTGCACCAGGGCAAGCTGGCCTTTGGTGGCGAAGAAAGCGCCGGTGCCAGCTTCCTGACCTTTGAGGGGAAACCCTGGAGTACCGATAAGGACGGCATCATCCTGTGCCTGCTGGCTGCGGAGATCACCGCCAAAACCGGCAAACTGCCGAGTGATTATTACCGAGAGCTGACCGACCAGCACGGTGCGCCCTGTTATCAGCGCAAGGACTTCCCCGCGAATGCTGAGCAGAAGCAGCGCTTGAAAGGCTTGAAGCCGGAAGATGTGCCGTTCAAGGAATTGGCCGGGGACCCGGTGTTGGGCGTGTTTACCCAGGCTCCTGGCAATGGCGCGGCCATTGGCGGGCTGAAAGTGCAGACCAAAAATGGCTGGTTTGCGGCACGGCCGAGTGGCACCGAAGACCTCTGCAAGATTTACGCGGAGAGCTTTGTGGGGCTAGAACATCTTGAGCGGATTTTTCAGCAGGCCGAAGAGCTGCTCTAAATGTTCATATTCTCCAAGATCGCCATCGCTATTATTTCCCCCTTGGGATCGGCGCTGCTTGGCGGTTTGATAGCCATTCTTGCGGGGTTTTTCGGCCTTCGCCGCCTCGCAATGGGATTCGGCATATTGTCCTTGGCCTGGCTATGGCTGTGGTCGCTACCCGCCACCAGTTACGCGATCCGGGATTATCTGGAGAGCCAGAACCCGCCCATGAGCGTGCAAGCCACACCCAGCGCTGAAGCCATTGTGGTGCTGGGCGGCGGCACCTGGCCTATGATGCCGGGCCAGCCTTATCCCAATCTGGGTGCCGCGTCGGACCGGGAGTGGCACGGTGCCCGGCTTTATCAGGCGGGCAAGGCACCACTCCTGATCCTGACCGGGGGGAATGATCCGCGTTTCAGCACTACCTCATCGGCCGAGAGCATGCGCCGATTTATGGCCGCCCTGGGTGTGCCGGACTCGGCCATGGTGCTGGAAGAAGAGAGCCGCAACACCACCCAGAATGCGAAATTTACCGCCGAGATTCTGGCGGAGCGGGGCATTAACCGTATTTTGCTGGTAACATCGGCCTTGCATATGCCGCGTTCAACGGCACTTTTTGAGGCGCAGGGTATACAGGTTATCCCTGCTGCGACAGACCATGAAGTGAGGTCCGAGCCCTCCTGGCGTCTCTGGACGCCAAGCACCGATGCCTTGGATGGAAGCAGTCGCGCTATCAAGGAGATCGTGGGCAAACTGGTGGGCCGATAACCAATGTTGGATTTAAAGGATTAAACGCATGTTCCAGAAGTTTCTGAATTTACCGCGCCTGCAAAAGCGCCTGATTTCTGTTGTGGCCGATGTCTTGGCCCTGCTGTTTGCCCTGTGGGCGGCGTTTTCGTTGCGGTTTGAGCAGTCTTTCTGGATTCCCAGCCAGGACCAATTGGTTATCTCTGGCCTGACGGTGGTCTTTACCATCGCGTTCTTTGTGCGCCTGGGTCTGTATCGGGCCGTGGTGCGCTATCTCAGCGACAAAGCCTTTCTCACTGTGGTTGGCGGGGTTATCACCTCTTCTCTGATTCTGATTTTGCTGGGCTATTGGTTGGGCGTTGCGGTGCCCCGTTCGGTGCCGGTGATTTACGCGGCGTTGGCGTTTATTTTTGTGTCCGGCAGCCGCATGAGCATCCGCATGATTGTCTCGCGCCCCATTCGTCACAATAAAGAACGGGTAGTCATCATCGGTGCCGGTGAGACCGGTTTGCAGCTGTGCCAGGCACTGCAGCAAGGCACGGAATTCCATCCCGTGGCGTTTATCAGTTTCAATTCTGGCAACCATAAAACGCTGATTAATGGTCTGCCTGTCTACGATGTGAAATACATCGAATCCGCGATTGAAGCCCACCGTGGTGAGCGGCTTTTGCTGGCACTGGATGCCGATTCGGGCGTGGATCGCCGTCGGCTGCTCAAACAGCTGGAACCGCTATCGGTGCCGGTGCAAACGGTGCCGAGCATGTCGGAGCTGGTGGCGGGCCAGAAGCGCATTAATGATATCCGCGACCTGGAAATTGAGGATTTGTTGGGGCGTGATCCCGTGCGCCCAGATAATGCCCAGGTTGCCGAGAGCCTGTATGACAAATCGGTCATGGTGACCGGCGCCGGCGGGTCGATTGGCTCGGAACTATGCCGCCAAATTCTGCAACATCGCCCCAAGGTCTTGGTGCTGTTTGAGCAGTCTGAGTTTTCGCTCTACAGCATTGAGCGCGAGCTGCAGGCCATTAACGAGGTCGAAAGCTTGGGAGTGGAAATCCACCCGCTCTTGGGCAGTGTCACTCATCGTCGCCGCTGTGAGGCGGTGATGAAAGCCTTTGCGGTCAACACCGTCTACCACGCAGCGGCCTACAAACACGTGCCATTGGTTGAGCACAACATCATTGAGGGTGTCCAAAACAACGTGTTCGGCACCTGGCATACGGCGGAAGCGGCAATTGCTAGTGGGGTCGAACGTTTCGTGTTGGTATCGACGGATAAAGCCGTTCGCCCCACCAATGTCATGGGCGCCAGCAAACGCATGGCGGAACTGGTGCTGCAAGGTTTGGCCCAACGCCAGTCAGAGACGGTGTTTTCCATGGTGCGGTTTGGCAATGTGTTGGGCTCGTCGGGCTCGGTGGTACCGTTGTTCCGGGATCAGATACGTGATGGCGGGCCGGTCACGGTGACGCACCCGGACATTATTCGTTATTTCATGACGATTCCCGAAGCCAGTCAGCTGGTATTGCAGGCTGGCAGTATGGGCCAGGGTGGGGAAGTGTTTGTCCTGGATATGGGTGAGCCGGTCAAGATTGTGGACCTGGCCCGTAAAATGATCCACCTGATGGGGCTGGATGAAAAAGATGAGCATAACCCGGATGGCGATATTGAAATTGTTTTTTCCGGTCTGCGCCCGGGTGAAAAGCTGTACGAAGAGTTGTTGATTGGTGATGACCCGCAGGGCACCGCTCACCCGCGCATTATGATGGCCCGGGAAGTATCGCTGCCATGGGGTGAGTTGGAGCCCCTGCTGGCCAAGTTTACTCGGGCCAGCCACAATTTTGATTGCCAGGCGATCGTTGATTTGCTGCAAAAAGCTCGCACTGCCTACACCCCTAGCAGTGACATGGCCGATTTGGTGTGGTGCAACCTCCCATCCCCAGAAGAAACTTCCAAAGTACTCCAGCTTTCTTGAATTAATGGGGAGGGCACAGGCCCAGGCTCGGTATTTGGTTCGAGGCCGGGCCTGCTCCCGCCCCTGTAGGATTATGCGAAGTCAGTCTTCTAGCAAATCATAAAGGGTATAGTTGTTGGTCGAGAGCAAGGTTTTCTCGCGGTTTAAGTCCACCACGCGATATTTGGAGGCCAAACCGAACTCAACCAGTGTTTTTTGAGCCTTGGCTTTAGTAACGCCGCTAAAGGCCAAGCGCTGTTCCTCAATTGGCAAGTCACGTACGTTCAGAACCGGCCGCGAAGATAGAGGGGCAATCTCCTCGGACAGTGACTGACTGACGACCCGGCCATTGTAATAGTATGAAATGCTATCGACTGAGATGTAGCTTTTGGTTTTATTGGCAACCGTGATGCTGCCATTAGACAAAGTTACGTCCACGGCTTGGTCAGAGAGCTTGAGCTCCTTTGGCGCAACATTGTCATAAGACCGGCTCTCGATCGTGACTTCGGCCACAAACTCTTCGGTTCCTCGATCCACACTATCCGGACAGCTTATTCGGTAATGGATTCCGTTGAAGGACTTGTTGCTACACTTCACGTCCACTTTCGAGGATTGCTTGGTCACCAAATCCAGAAAGTCGTCCATAGAGGCCTTTGCGGTCACCACTAGCTGACGGAGTTGGTCGTCCGATAACGCTGACCGGCTTTTAGGAATAGACAATGTATTGTGAGACAAGGACACAGCCCGCCTGAAAGCCTCTGCTTTGCCTTCGTACAGACCCGATTGATCGTTTAGGCGGATTTTGGGGCTCGGCCTAAAGCTTGAATAGCCTGATCGGATCTTCTCATCCCGATCCTGGAAAGATTCAACGATTTGATCGTACTGGCGAAGTAGTTTGGTGTACTCCGCTTCTGAAAGCCCTTCTTCACTGAGCAAGTTTTGTTTGGCTTTCGTAACCGCCTCTTTATACGCTTCAGCATTAAATTCAACAGCGCCGGGCGGCATAACCGACCACACGCCGAAGGTCAGTGCTGACAAGGTCACATATGCGGCCGTCTTTTTGGGCGTGAAATCCACGCTCTTTTCGCGGAATTGATCTTCACTGGCAGTTTTACAGGTAATCTCGTCGTTGGTGTATTCCACAAGGCCGGTAAGGCAATTCTCTTTTTCAGTACTCCAGGTAGGTTCAAGGTCTGATAAACGCACCCAAGCTCCGTCCCCGGGTTGTTCGGAGAACTGGGTAAACTGATAATCGCCTCCCACAGAATCAAGTTTTCCATAGAGGTGATGAGTAATATCCAGTGGCGCTGATGATATGTTGTCCAATTGCGCTTGCTTGGAGGGGCTATTTGCGCATCCACTGATTGCGATAGCGGCTGCAAGTAGAGCAATTTTTTTCATTGAAAGCTCCTTGTCTACATGTCCAGGTTTACTACCGCACTTTCACGCCGAGGTGGAGCTCGGGGCCAGAAAATGCGGTAAAAACATTACCTTAAAATCTGGGATGTGGATCACACGTGATAAATTCAAAATGGATTTTTGTGATCTGGATCAAAAACGAAGAGTTGGCCTTGGGGAGGCCTGAGCGTCCGGGACAAGTCTGTCAATATGCGCCCCAATAAGTCGTGGCTCAACGGCACTCGGTAAAGGGTGGCGGTGGAGTGTATCTCATCGTTAACGCCCATGAGCGTGCCGGCGACGGGGTTCGCTCTACTTTATTATGCCAAAATGACGGAGCTATTATTTGAATTCAGGAGCCTTACCCGAACCCGCTAATGTATAAAATTTAAATAATTTACTTTGCCTGTTTTCGATTTGTTTATTACTATTTGTACGCTGTAAGAAATACCCCTCATTAATTCGGAACAGGGTTTTATTTACATGGCTAAGATTAACGATTATTACCAGAAGAAGCAGTTGATGGAACAACTGGCGGAAGAACTGCAAAAGCTGGAACAGGACCAGGCGCTGAAATCAGAGCTGGATTTTGAAAACGAAGTTCGGGATTTGATGACGAAATACGACAAATCCCCGAAAGATGTTTTGCAGATTCTGGCAGCGATTGATCCATCCGTTGCTGGTGCCAAGGCCGATGCATCAACCGGTACCCGTGCCAAGCGCCCAATGAAAACCTACAAGAACCCGCACACCGGTGAAGTTGTTAAGACCCGGGGCGGCAATCACAAGACTCTGAACGAGTGGCGTGAGAAGTGGGGTAAGGAAGCGGTACAGAGCTGGGCTGAATAAAGTCTACGCCGTTCCCCTCTCTCATCATGGGAGAGGGGATTAAACACCCCATCCATGATAAACCACCACGCGATTACGCCCGCCTTCCTTCGCCTCGTATAACGCCTCATCGGCTCTCTGCAGCCACTGCATGTAGTTTTCCGGCTGTGAATCCAGTTCCGCAATGCCCACACTGATGGTGTATTGGATATCCGCGACGGTGGTTTTGACCACGCTGTTTTCAATGGCCATGCGTATGCGCTCGCAAATAATGGCGGCCCCGTCTCCGTCGGTTTCCGGCAGAATAATGCCAAACTCTTCACCCCCATAGCGGCCGGCGCTGTCAGTATGGCGAATGGCGTCCTGTGCAGTTTTGGCGGCATGACGGATGACGTCGTCGCCGGCCAGATGCCCGTGGGTGTCGTTCACCTGCTTGAAGTGGTCAATATCGAACATCACCAGGCTGGTGGGGTTGCCATAGCGCCGGTATCGGCCGAATTCCACGTCCACTAGGTTTTCCCAGGTGCCCCGGTTCAGCAGGCCGGTCAGGCGGTCCGTCTTGCTGAGTTTGGCCAGCTGTTCGTTGGCCCGCTCCAGAGCCCGCTTGCTGCTGGCAAATTCGGTGACGTCGTAAATCAGCAGGCAGACCTTATCCACCTTGCCGTTGATGTTGGTCAGCGGGCTTATGGTCAGGCTCTGGAACATGTGCTCTTCGGTACCGGTGATGGGCCGGGTGTTCCGGAATTTGAAGAGGTAAGGGCGTTGCTCCCAGGAGGTGAAGGCCCGGGTGTTCAGCATCACAACGGAATCCACCTTGCGCTTCAGCCAGGCCTCGGGGATGTCCGGGAAGGCATCAAACAGCACTTTGTCACGAATCTGGCTCGCGGTGATGCCGCTGTGGTTCTCCATGAAACCGTTCCAGGCCTGTACGCGGAAGTCGAGGTCTAGCACCACCAGGCCGACTTCAACGGATTCCAGCATGTCCACCAGCCAGTGGAAAGCGTCTGTGTCCGGGGTTGTCAAACTCATGGTTAGTCCACCAGGTATTTGAGCTGTTTTTGCAGGAACGGGATCGATTCTTCGGTGAACAGAATCAGCATGTCACAGTGGATATCCCGGTTTTCAATGGCGTAGCTGATTTCGATCGCCAGCAGCTGTTCTTCGCGCTTGCGATGGTGTTCTAGCAGCTCGCCAATGGGGCGATGTTGTCCAAGTACCGTGGGGTGCCCCAGGCCGAGCTTGATGTTGAGCTGGTCGCTGATGCCATTCAAAAAGGCGCCGAACAGGATGCTGGACATGTCCATCAGCACCTCCACATTGACGGCCTCACCTTCCAGCACGTCGTAGTGCAGCAACTCGGCCATTTCATGGAAGCTGGCGTCTTCGAAGAGCAGTAATGCCTCACCGGCCAGGCCAGACCCGGTGAAACCCTGGCAGACGGCAGAGTATTCCTGCTCACGTTCAGCCGCGGAGATGGCCATGCTGAGTTCCGAGTTGGCAATAAACGCCACATTGGGAATGGGCTGTTTCACGAAGACCTTAAGCAGCCGGGCTAGCAGGTCGGAGGAGCGGCCCATGGCGACGTTTGAGATTTCCTGAAGGTAATCGTTCAGGCTGACGGATATTTGCTGCTTCTTCTCCGAGGTGCCGTTATCCAGCCAGGCATCGGTTTGTACGCTTTTTTCCAGCTCGTTGGGACGATAGAAGCCATATTCCTCCAGTAGCTCAGCGACATGAGCGGTATCGGTTGGCTTCTTAATGAAATCGAGGGCACCGAGTTTGCGCACACGCTCACGGGCTTCGGGCTGGATATCCCCAGACACCACAATGGTGAGTACAGGCAGATCTTCCCGCTGGATGCGTTGCAGCACCTGGTAACCGTCCAGGCCGGGCATGTTCAGGTCCAGAAAGAGGAGGTCAACCTGACCTTGGCGGACAATGTCCAACGCCTCTTCACCGCTGGGGGCAAACAGAATGTTGTCTGCCAGGCCCTGGGGTAGCGCACGGGCCATCTGTTTTCTGGCCAGTGATGAGTCGTCGCAGATAAGTATGTTTGTTGTCATTGCGCCGGAGTTGTCAAATGGGTAAAGCTTGGGAGTATAGCAGCCTAAACATGTGTAGGCAGTGGCGACATCAATGATTTGCAAAGTTTTACCGGCCGCCCCAGAATTCCGAAAAACTTTTGGCTGAGGAGTCTTCCCTTGATCCGCACATTTTACTGGCACGATTACGAAACCTTTGGTGTGGACCCGCTACACGACCGGCCTTCCCAGTTCGCGGGCGTGCGCACCGATGCGGATCTGAATGTGATCGAAGACCCTCTGGTGATCTACTGCAAACCGGCGGACGATTACCTGCCCGCGCCCCAGGCCTGTCTGATTACGGGCATTACCCCGCAAAAGGCGTTGGCGGAGGGCTTTCCCGAGGCGGAGTTCATTGCCCAGATCAACGAAGCCTTCAGTCAGCCTGGCACCTGTGCGGTGGGCTACAACAGCCTGCGTTTTGATGATGAGGTAACCCGCCATACCCTGTATCGCAACCTGCGCGATCCCTACGCCCGGGAATGGCAGAATGGTAATTCCCGCTGGGACATCATCGACATGGTGCGCCTGACCTACGCCTTGCGCCCGGAAGGCATTAATTGGCCGCGCAAGGAGGATGGCAGCCCAAGTTTCAGGTTGGAGGAATTGACGGTGGCCAACGGCATTGCCCACGAGGCCGCCCACGATGCCATGTCGGATGTGTTGGCAACCATTGCCGTGGCGAAAATGATCAAGGAAAAGCAGCCCAAGCTGTATGACTTTGTGCTGAATAACAAGGACAAACACTCGGCCCGGCAGATGCTGGATGTGGCCGCGATGAAGCCAGTATTTCACATCTCCGGAAAATACCCGGCCCGCCTTGGCAGCTGCGCACTGGTTGCCCCGGTGGCGGAACACCCCACCAACAAAAACGAGGTGCTGGTGTATGACTTGCGCGAAGACCCTGAAGAACTGATCGCCGCCACGCCTGAGCAGATACGTGAGCGGGTGTTTACTTCGCAGGCGGAGCTCGGGGAGGGCGTGTCACGTTTTCCGCTGAAGGGCATCCAGGTCAACAAGTGTCCGGTGCTGGCTCCGGCGAATATGTTGTCCACTTTGTCGAAGGAAAAGCTGGCCGAGCTTGAGCTGGACGGTGAAGTGCTGCGCGCCAACCTGACCAAATTGCGCGCCGCCGAGGGTCTGTCTGCCCGTATTGCCGAAGCGTTTGAGCAGGGCTTCGACGGCACAGACCTGACCGATCCGGACGAACAACTTTACGCTGGCGGCTTCATCAGCCGGGGCGACCGGGAAAAGCTGGATTGGCTGCTGAGCAAGCCGGTGGAAGAACTGGGCGAGGACGTGGAAACGGTGCGTTTCGAGGATGAACGCCTGCCGGAAATGATCTTCCGCTACCGCGCCCGCAATTATCCTCACACCCTCACCAGCGAAGAGCGCGAGCGCTGGGAGCAGTTCCGCAGCCAGCGCCTGATGCAACCGAAGAAAGGCTGGCGCTCACTGGAAGCTTATGGCCATGAGCTGCAGCGACTGGCCGCCGATCCGTCACTGACGCCGGCGCACATGCAGATTCTGGAGGAGCTGCATTTGTATGGGGAGTCTTTGATTCCTTATTTTTGATTTGCAGTTGTGGCAATGGTCGCGGCTGGCTAACGATTGGTGTTTCGATAACGTGATAAACTTAAGCAAATACCTAGTGAGGCTTGCTTATGCTTCTGGAGCCGCGAGATTATCCCGTCATTGAGCCTGGAACGGCTCTGGGTGTGGCTTTGGTGGAATTCTTTAATGTTCTGGAACCGGTCTATGCCGATGGGGCGAAGGGCGTGTTCCAGGTAATCGTTTTCGGTGGATGCGCGGTGCATGTCCACACTCAGTCCCGAGGCAGTGCCGACGTAGATGCAGAAGTCGCTTCTCACGGCCAAGCTGACCGATCTGAAATCATTGGGCTTTTGGGCGATGACGCATACGTTTTTGTTGATGAAGACGGTGTTTCTCAAATGCTGGAGCTTGACCCGAGCTTTAATACGACTCTGGGGCCTTTGCACGAGGATTATGAAGATCGCGTGGTTCGCTTAAAAACGCAAAGCGCTATTCCGAATGTGGAAGTCTATGTTGCAGGCCCTATCGATGTGGCGATATCTAAATTGGGTCGTTTTGGGGTTAGGGATCAGCAGGATATCCAGGCTCTACTTAGCTTGCCTCTCGTCGATATCAATGAATTCGAGCGTTTGGCTCGCGAGGCTATTGGTTATTACGTGGGTAATCCAGTCCCGGTATTGGGCAATTTGGCGTCGTCTCTGAAAGATTATCAGCGAGCAAGTGAGGGATAGCCATGTCAAACATTAGAGATATGCTTTGCCAGGTAGGTGCGCTTCCGCTGGACGCTACGGTGGAGAATATCAAAGAACTTGCGGAAGTGGTTTGGTATGAGGGGGACTATCCCACTAAAGCAGATTTGGATCTGGTGCGATCTTCTCTCTCTCGTGAGGAGTTTCAGCGCTTGCTTTGCGTTCTGGAACTGCTTAGTCAGTATCCGGTGTGCCCGCGTGAAACAGCACGGCATCTACAAGAACTGACCCAATATTTCCACCAGTTGTTATTGGGGGACGGCGTTCTTCCAGTGCAAGGGCGGTATTCACCTAGTAAGCGTTGGCAGATTAACGACCAAACCAAGGTTCTCAGAAAGGCGCTTCTCCCTATTCAAACGAGGGCTTACGCGGACTCCACCGGGCGAAAACACGGATTCAGCGCTTAATTGGCTGGCTTAGCCAATTCCAGTGATGGCGCCCATTGTCCGAAAGACGTGGAAATTGCAGATTACCACTAAGGAGTATGCGCTATGACTAACAACGGCATGCGCCCCATTCACCCCGGTGAAATCCTTCGGGAAGAATATCTGGATCCGCTGGGAATGAGTGTGAATTCGTTATCAAAAGCGCTTCATGTTAGCCCCACGCGAATGAATGAGATCGTTCGTGAGAATCGAGGCATAACCGCAGACACTGCGATGCGCTTGGCACGTTATTTTGGTACGAGTGAGCGGTTCTGGCTGAACTTACAAACTGAATACGAGCTTCGGCAAGCCCAGATTCTGAAAGGTGATGAAGTGGCGCGTGAGATTGAACCCCACGCGGCTTGATTAATCGTTGTTGATTGGCTTGGGGCGAGTGTGGGCATGATGCCGTATGGCTTCAACAGATGAATTAGAGATGCTGGAAGGAAATCAGGGTGGCATAAGCCAGCTTTGTTTAAGACACCGGGTTATTAGGCTGGGTGTTTTTGGCTCTGCTGCCACGGGACATTTCAATGAATCCAGTGATCTAGATTTTTTAGTAGATTTTGATCCAGCACTAACGGCCGCAGAGAGAGCGGGAGCGTTTTTCGGGTTAAAAGAGGACCTGGAACTGATGTTTGCGCGTCCGGTGGATCTCGTCACCATAGCTTCCCTGACCAATCCCTATTTCAGAGAGTCTATACTCGAAGAACTGCACCCGTTGTATGCAGCGTGAGACTCTTAAGTATCTCTTGGGATTCGATCTAACTTAAATGCAAACGCCTCGGACAATGTCCGAGGCGTTCAGGTAGCTTCTGTTCTTTTATCTCCTGCGCTGAAAATACACGCTCAAATTCTGCCCCATCAAACTCTGCACCTCACTGCCCAGCGCTTCGGCCTGAATCTGGCGCTGCACCGGCATGGCGGCCAGGCTGTGGCCATCCTCATCCCGGGCTTTGACGAGCTTCCAGTCCACCTCATTGCTTACCATGGCCAGCAGGTTCTGAAGCTGCTCGCCATCCTGCGGGCGGAACCAGCGGTCGCGGCAGCCGCCGAGGCTGTAGAAGTCGTCTTCCTGCAGCAGTTCGGCCCACACGGCGTCTTTCTGCTCGGCCAGTACCATCCGGCGCAGCTGTCGCAGGCTGGAGCGGGTGGGGCGAAGGTTGTGGTCCTTGATCAACTGGCGCACCTGTTTGTCGCCGGCGGTTTGTTCCGCCATGCCGGTGTGCATGTGTACTACCGCACCGGAAGCAGAGGCGCTGTCCACTAGTTTGGCCAGGGACAGGTCTGTCATGGCCGGTGAGGGCAGGCGGCCGACTTCGATCCAGTGTACCTGGTGGCCATCCTGCACGAAGCGCTGGGCGATGGACCAAGGCCAGAACACGATGTTCTCCATGTTCAACTGCTGGGCCATGCGGGTGCCTTTGGCAATGTTGGCGAGGGATTCGTCCACAGCGACGATTTCCACATCGTCCAGGTATTGCGCCAATTCCATGGCGCGTTGGCCAGACTGGGCTCCACACACCATCAGACGCAGGGTGTCCGGCAGGTTGTCTGCATTGAGGCCCAGCTCCTGTTCCATAACGGTTTTCAGGCTGGTTTCGGTGCGGTAGGCCAACTGGCTCCACGCCGGCCAGGCCTGGGGCACGTCGGTTTTCGCCAGGCACAGTTCTTCGGCTTTTTCCTCGAAGTTCTGCTTGATGGCTTCTTCGTCGGCGCGGTTGTAGTAGCTGGCGGCCATCATCGGCTGCATGCCCAGCGGCCAGTCCACCAGGTTCCACTGGCCGAGCTGAACGGCAAAGTCCTGGTGGAAGAGGGCGCCGTACATGGCGCTGATCATCAGTGAACCCACCAGGGCTTCCTGGGGCTCACCAATGGCGAACTGCGCCATGATGCTTTCGTTAATGGTGTCGGCCAGCCGTTCTTCGTCTTTCTCGGCGGTCAGGGCGTAACCGGTGCGCTCGGCGTATTCGCCAATGGCCAGGCACAGGGTCTGGAGCTCATCGCGCAAGCTGGCGGTTTCTGCCACTTCGGCCATGATGGCACGGCGCAGCAGGGCGACCAGTTGCTCAACGCCGGCGTTGGGCATCAGGGTTTTCTGCAGCGCCAGGATCAACAGTTCGTCTTCGGCGGCGGCATCCAGAAAGATTTCGGCGTTGGGGTTGGTCAGGTCGTATTCCTGCTCAATGATGGCGCCCACAAACCGACCGATTTCCTGGTGCGGAAGGCCATCTTTCTTCAGCAGTGCGATGGCGTCCTGCGCCAGTTCCTTGTCGGCCTTGTGTACCTGCAGGTGCTGGGCGCAGGTGAGCATGCCGGAGTAGATGGAATCCCACTCAGAGCAGGTTTGCAGTAGCTTGCGGTAGTGCAGGTAAGCCACATCGAACTGGCCCTGCACCCGACGGGCGTGGGCGATGCCGCAGAAGGCGGCGGCGGATTGCCGGTCGCATTCCAGGGCGGCAAGGAAATATTCCTCCGCCAGGGCCGGGCGTTCGCTCTTCAAGGCCCAGTAGCCCAGGTTGCAGTATTGCTGTACCTGGCCGGGCTGGCTGTTCAGGCTGGCGTTAAAGAGGCTGTGGGCCTTTTTCAACTGGCCATCGTCCATCTCCACGCGGCCCAGCAGGCCAAGGGCGGCAGCGTTGTCCGCTTCCAGTTCCAGTGCCTTTGCCAGGTACTCCCGGCATTCCTGGCGGGCCCGCAGGCGCTGGGCGAAGGGCAGCTCCGGGCTGTTGGATTCGCTGTAGGCCAGGTTGGCCTGCAGTACCAGGCGAGCGACCTGCGCCTGTACGGAGCGTGGGAGTTGAACTTCCTGATGTTGTGCTTGCATGGAACACCTCGTTACCAGCCAAATTCGAATGCGGCAAAGGTCTGCAGTTTTTTGACGTTTTGCCGGGGTTTGGTGAGGGTGCTGCGAAAGGTGTGCCAGGTTTTGGGGTGAGGGACCGGATCCTGTTCCAGGAAGGAGCTGCCGACTATTAATCATCGGCAGTTTTGTTGGTTGGAGCGTCTTCCCCGTGGAAAACGATCTTGCCGTTTTCAGACGTCACATAGTAGTGGCCTAGGCGGCGTTTGCGTTCAAGCTCATTCTCGACTGCCCGTTGCAAACTCTCCAGGATAGTTTGCGTAGTGACTCCCGGGTGTTGGTCTGAGGTTCTCATTTCCGCGACTCCTTTTGTGGTTGTTCATACAACTCTTGGTTGTGAATTATCCTTGTTTCAAAAGCAAAATCTTCTTGCGCCCGGATGCAATGCTCGATTTGGCTCAGGAAAATTCGGCTTGCAGCCATCAGTTCCTTGTCTGGAGCGAAAGGGGATAGGCCGGCTGCTATCAGATCTGCATTGATGAAACGGGTGGTGCCGGCCTCGGTTGGGAGAAAATCTCTGGCAAAAGTTGTTTTTCCGGAACCATTGGGGCCGGCAATAATCCAGCAGGTTGGCTTGGTCATTTTGTGGCGTGGGCTCTTCGATCGGCAGTGAGAGACGATTTCCCAAGACAGTTGGTCTGGGCGATCAATTATCTTTTGCCTTAGGGAGTATGGATGTCAACCAATCTCGTTGATCTGGTTCTCTCCCATGTGATCAAAATCATCAGGAATCGTGAACTGACCAGCCATGAAGCCGATGCGCTTTTGCTGGCTGTCTTCCGGGCTGTCGATCGCGGTTACCCGCGCAACAGGCTTGCCAGCTTTAGCAATGATAAAAGCCTCGCCCTTTGATGCTCTGGCGACGAGTTTACAGAGTCGGGTTTTGGCTTTGTGCATGTTGATGGATTCCATGGTTGCGCCATACACTCTATTAGTTCACTTGGGTTAGTTGATAGTCCTTTTAGGTGGACGTGTAAAGCAAAAGCGTCACTGCCTCTGGCTCGCGAACCTGATCACAAACAAAAAACGGCCGGGCTATTAACCCGGCCGTTTTGGAGTGTATTGCTGCTTCTATTAGCCTTGCAGCAACTGAAGTACCTGCTGTGGCCGACCATTGGCCTGAGCCAGTACTGAGAGGCCTGCCTGCTGAAGAACCTGGGTTCGCGCCAGTTCTGCAGATTCTGCGGCGAAATCGGCATCCCGAATCCGGCTGTTGGAAGCTGACAGGTTCTCTGACGTGGTTGCCAAGTTTGCAATCGTCGATTCGAAGCGGTTTTGCACCGCACCGAGTTCCGCTCTGTAGCTGTTGATGGTGTCAATGGCATAATCCACTGCGATCATGGCAATGTCAGCGCCTTCTGCCGTCGAGATGTCGATGTTGTTCATGGATGTTGAATCATCCTCGACGGTTGCGCTCAGGCCTTGAACTGTCTCGGTTGTGGAATCGAAAGTTCCGTCATTATTGAGGTCCGCTTGGATATTAACGGTAAACGGTTCTTCAAACTGAGAAGAAAAATAAATCTCATCGTTACTTCGGCTTAAGTTGGCCTGAACGCCAGTTTCATTCGACTTCGCATTAATTTGGCTTACGATGTCATTGAGTGAGCCTACGTCCTGAAACTCGTAACTGGTCTCGTTAATGTCGACTTGGAAATTGAACGTGTCACCTGCGGCAAATTTATCCGCCAGGGTAAGCTCCTCGGTTGCAGCCAATTCAGTGACACCGCCGCCAACAGAGTTGTTTCCGGAGAGGCTGTCGGTAATGGTTAAATTCTGGATATCATACGTGGTACCGGCATTGCCGTTAGTAAACTCGATGTCAGTGCCACTGGTACTGAGTGCTGCTGATAGATCAGTGCTGATAGAGCCTGCAGTCGAATTGCCTAGGGCGGTATTGAGAGCAGATGCAATGTCACTGGGAGTATTTGTTCCGGAAGGTAGAGAGAAATTAATTGTTTCCGTCGTACCTCCGCTACCCACAATATCAACGCTACCTGTGACTCCACCGTCCATATTAGTAAGATTGGATAGGTCCACGTTAGCCGCGGTAGCTCCATCCGTATCGGCTAAGCTTGAAATGTCTGTGCCAGTCTCGGTCACCTGAGTGCCAGAATCGTCCGCTATATTAATGGTCGCGGGGATCGCAGTGTCACTCGCATTTTTGAATATTACAGAACTTCCGTCTTTGGAAACCTCCGCAGACACATCGGGCAGGTTACCGTTGTTTGTGATTTCCTGATTGATAGCATCTGCGAGATCCTCGGCATCGGTGTAGGAAGCCTTGGCGAGATTAATGCTCTGTCCATCAATTGTGGAGGTTACGGTTATCTGGCTACCCGTAAAGTCAAAATCAGAGACATCAAGCCGTGTCTCGCCACCGGCGACCCCTGACATATTGTCAGTCAGCTTCATGACCGAGCCAATTTCGCTCCCGCGAGAATCCAGGCCGCTGATGCCAATGGTCTCGCCGGTGTTGGCGCCCACCTGGAAGGTCTGTGTGCCAAACGTACCATCCAGCACTTTCAGCCCGTTAAAAGAAGTCTGGCTGGCAATGCGGTTGATTTCCTCGATCCGCTGCTGCACTTCCTGGTTCAGGGCCTGGCGGTCAGAAATACTGTTAGTGGCGTTGGCCGCCTGAACAGACAGCTCACGAATCCGCTGCAGGTTGTTGGTGATCTCATCCATCGCGCCTTCGGCTGTCTGTGCCAGGGAAATGCCGTCGTTGGCATTTCGCTGCGCCTGATTCAGGCCGGAGATCTGTGACTGGAAGCGTTCGGAAATGGCCAGACCAGCGGCATCGTCTTTAGCAGAGTTGATGCGCAGGCCAGAAGACAACCGCTCAAGCGCTGTGTTGGCCTCGCCCTGTGACGCATTGAGGTTCCGCTGGGCATTCAGCGAAGCAATGTTGGTGTTAATGACCTGAGGCATATCTATTCTCCTGCTCAGAGGTGCCGGAAGCCTGGTGCCCCTCTCTTTTAAAAGTACAGCGGGCAACCCTTGCCGGCGGAATTCGTTAATTTGCCGTTTGGTGGTTTTCTAAGCGAAGGGTGTGCCAGGTTTGTTTTTTGGGGTCCAAGGTACTGTTATTTAGTGGTTTTTGCGTTTCTCTTTGGGGGAGAGGGTTATGGGCTTGACGAGAATTTGGCTACCTTGGCAGGAAAAGCTTTGCCGCTTTCGCAGGTTTGTCAGTTTTCCGGCAGGCGTTGATTAAGGGGGGGGGGGTTACACTTTGTTACAAAGTCGGGGAGATTTTTCCTAAAGCAACCCTGAAAGGCGCCGTTAAGTGAAGTAACAGGGCGGCGCTCCCAAACCAAAAGATGAGTGCCAAGCCTTTAATATGAAACAACGACACATGTCGAAGGAGAAGCATCATGGCTCTCGGTATCAATACTAACGTCGCTTCACTGTCCGCTCAGAACCAGCTGGGTAACTCTCAGAAAATGAATGACCAGGCGCTGGAGCGCTTGTCTTCCGGTCTGCGGATTAACTCTGCTAAAGATGATGCGGCCGGCTTGGCAATCTCCACGCGCTTCCAGTCTCAGATTTCTGGCTTGGGTGTGGCGCAGCGTAATGCGAATGACGGTATCTCTTTGGCGCAAACAGCTGAAGGTGCGCTCGACGAGATTACCAATAACCTGCAGCGGATTCGTGATCTGTCTGTTCAGTCTGCTAACGCAACCAATAGTGCGTCTGACCGGGCCGCTCTTCAGGCCGAGGTTGACCAGTTGGTAGAAGAGGTTGATCGCGTTGCTACTCAAACAACGTTTAATGGCACGAAGGTTTTGGATGGCACCTTCAATGCGAAAAGTTTCCAAGTTGGTGCTAATGTTGGCGAGAAGATTTCTATTGATAATATCGCGAATGCGAGGAGTTCGGCGCTCGGTACCTTCACTGGTGTTAGCGAGCCCAATATCAGTGTCAACGGGGCCGCTGGTGCGTCAGCCTTGACAGTTCAGGTAGGCAGCAATGCTCAAGTCGACTTGGGTTCTGTTAATAGCGATGCAAAGGATATCGCCGAGGCTCTCAACAAGTCAGGAGTGGCAGGCCTAACCGCCACTGCTGACGAAAATAGGGTTGCCGGCACTGCGGCAACAGGCGGTACTGCAGTGACTACTGCTGGCACTGCAAAAGTCACCATTAACGGTACAGAGGTCGACGTAGCTGTAGTCGATGGGGATAACTCAGCCAACAGTCGTGCGGCACTTGATGCGATTAACAGTGTTTCTTCCGTTACCGGCGTTATTGCTGAAGATAAAGGCGGTAAAATTGATTTGGTAGCCGCTGATGGTCGAAATGTAACTGTTGGTTTCGACGTTGGGACCTCTGCAGGCACAGATCTTACAAGCTTGGGTATTGGTGCGACTGCTGATGCAGTGAATGCATCTTCTGTGGACATCGAGTTTAAAACCACTTCTGATGAAGCTGGTGGCACATTGGATATCAGCGGTGCCGGTCTGACTGCTGTAAGCTCCCAGATTGGTGACACTGGTACTGCGCTAAACGCTATTGACATTGGCACTGTTTCTGGCGCGGAAAAGGCAATCAACTCTGTGGACGGTGCTCTTGAAGCGATAAACTCTGCCCGGGCTGACCTTGGTGCGGTCCAGAACCGTTTCGAATCCACGATTAACAACCTAGCGACTTCAGTAGAAAACTTGAGTGCGTCTAACAGTCGAATCCTAGACGCAGACTTCGCCGCAGAAACCGCGAAGCTCTCCAAGTCTCAGGTGCTGCAGCAGGCTGGTATTTCTGTACTGGCGCAGGCGAACGCCCGCCCGCAGCAGGTTCTGTCCCTCCTGCAGTAAGGGCAGAGCGGTAAAAGCCGGAACCTTCGGGTTCCGGCTTCCGCCTTATAAGGATAGCGAGGTAAAGCTATGAATGACGTTAACCTGAATAGCCCGGATTTAAAGCTTGTGCGCTCTGGCGCCGAGAATCCGGCCAAGGCACTGTCGTCATCTCAGGCCGAGGGCGTGAAAGCCCCTGACCTGGCTGCTTCACTGGCAAAGGCCGGCCAGACCCAAAGCCCGCAAGCTGCAACGGACTCTTCCAAGGCCGAGAGGTTAAAAGAGCGTAGCGAAGCCCAGCGGGAGGATTTGGGCCAGGCGGTCAGCCAGTTGAACGATTTTGTTCAGAATGTTCAGCGGGATCTTCAATTTGAAGTTGATAATGACTTGGGGCAGACCATTGTGAAGGTGGTCGATCAGCAAACCCAGGAAGTGATTCGCCAGATTCCGGACGAAGTGGCCATGAGGTTGGCAGAGAAATTGCAGCAGGATGAACCGCTGACGTTGTTCAACATTAAAGTGTAAAAACTTGCCGCTTTTGCGGTTAATGTTGGCCTCGGAATTTCAGCACCGCCGCCTCTTTGGGAGCCGGCGGTGTTCTTCGTTTAGGGTAAGCTATAGTCCCTATAAGCGGTAAAGGTTTGCCGGTTATGGCCGTTAACGGTAACAGTACAGAGATTCGCCCCCACGAGGAGGCTTCGTTATGGCAGGTATTTCATCACTAGGCGTAGGTTCTGGCGTTCTTAACTCGGATTTGGTTGATCAGCTGGTCGCCGCCGAGCGCAAGCCTACCGAAACCCGGCTCACGCAGGAAACAAAGCAGGCAGAGACGCTGTTGTCGGCTTACGGCAAGTTACGCAGTGCGGTTACCGAGCTACGTCTGCCTATGCGCCAATTGAGTTCGCCGGATAACCTTAAGGCGTTTTCCGCTTCCTCCACCAATAGCGATATTGGTGTTACTGTCGATAGCTCTAAGGCCAATCGCGGAACCTACAGTGTGGAAGTAACCAGTCTGGCTTCTGCGCAAGCGTTGGCGTCTCAGTCGGTTTTTGCGGATCGGGACGCGACTAGTGTAGGGCAAGGCACGTTGCAGCTATCGGTAGGTGATAAGGTGACCGATATCACTATCGACTCCAGTAACGATACGCTTCAGGGTCTTGCCAATGCCATCAATGAAGCTGATGCGGGTGTCTCTGCTGGTGTGATTGATACTGGGTCCGGTTACCAGTTGGTGATGTCGGCGGACGAAACGGGCACAGCCAATGCGGTGAGTATTTCGGTCACCGGTGATTCTGGCGGTACGAACACTGACAATCAGGGCTTGTCGCGTTTCGCCTTCAATTCAGGAATGGACGCGGATGCCGGTTTGCAGGAGACAATCGCAGCCAGTGATGCCGTGATGAAAATCAATGGCATTGAGGTAACCCGCTCCAACAACACCTTTGAAAACGTGATTGATGGCCTGACGTTCAACGTGAAAGAAAAAGGCGCTTCGACTATTAGTGTGTCTCAGGATCTGGGCGCTGTATCGGATCGTGTTCAGGGCTTCGTCGATAAATTTAATGCTCTCCAGTCGACCATTGACAGCCTTGCCGGCTTCAATTCAGAAACCGGTCAGGGCAGCTTGTTAACGGGTGATTCCACGGTTCGAAATATTCAGAATCAGCTGCGAGGCATCCTGACCCGCGTAGTGCCCGGGATGGAAGGGCAGAGTGTCCGGAGCTTGGCTGATGTGGGTATTACCACGGACTGGGAGTCCGGTGGTTTGGAATTTGATCGCGGCAAATTTGAGGAGCAATTAAAGGCTAACCCTGATGAGGTGACCGCTTTGTTTGCTGAACAAGGTCGTACCAGTGATAGCCAGGTCGAGTTTGTTCGCAGCGGTCTGGACACGGTGCCGGGTAGTTACGATATCAATGTCACACAGGCCGCCACTCAGGGCCAGTTGACTGGCGGTACCTCCCTGGCTGCGGGCGGTATTGATATTACGGCTGGTAATGACCAGTTGTCACTTTCAGTGAATGGCGACATTGCCGTTAATCTGCAGCTAACCCAGGGCAATGGGCTGAGTCAGCAACAGCTGCTGGACGACATTCAGGCGCAGTTGAATAGCAATAATGCCTTGAATGCAGCGGGCGTATCGGTGCAAGTGGGTACGGATACAGATGGTAAAATTACGTTCACATCCTCCAAATACGGAAGTGAATCGAGTGTCTCACTTACGTCCGCTGAAGACGCTTCTAGGTTTGGGCTTGATTCCAATACCAGCACTGACGGTTTGGACATTGCGGGCACGATTGATGGCCGCGCTGCAGAGGGTGATGGCCAGGTGCTTTATTTAGGCAGTGGCAACGGCAATGCGTCAGGTTTGCAGGTTAGAGTTCTGGGGGATCAAATTGGAAACCGTGGTTCCATAACGTTTGTGGAGGGCGTGGGTGAGCGCACCGTCGACTTGGTCACCAATATGGTGGGTGCCGGAGGTGCGATTGAATCGCGCACCGAAAGCCTGAATCGGGAGCTTGAGCAGATTGAGGAAAGCCGGGCCCGGATGGAGGAGCGAGTGGCGGCCTATCGGGAGCGATTGGTTAATCAGTTCAGTGCTGCCGATTCTTTGATTTCCCAGCTCAATAGCACCCGAGATTATGTGACGCAACAACTGGCGGCTTTGGCTCCACAAAGTAGCAGCAGTGGCTAAAAAGCCCTAAAGTTCAAAGGATTTGGGCCGTTAAATGGCCTAGAACATGATGCAATGAGGTAGATTATGAACGGTTTGCAGGCATATCAGCGCGTTAACACTCAAACTAGCATTACCGATGCCGATCCGCACAAGCTTGTTCAGTTGTTATACAACGGAGCCATTGAGCGCATCAATATGGCGAAAGCCCGAATGCAGGCCAAAGATCATGCTGGAAAGGGTCAGTTGCTTAACAAAGCAATGGAGATCATTGGTGGCTTGCGTGCATTTTTGGATTTTGATAAGGGCGGCGAGCTAGCGGCACAGCTGGAGGCGCTTTATGACTATATGGAGCGCACGTTGCTTGAAGCCAGCATGAAAAACGATGTTGAGAAGCTGGACGAAGTACTTGGCCTGCTTCGCACTGTAAAAGATGGTTGGGACGGCATCCGCCAGGAAGCCATCGGTGGGCAGGCCCGACAAGCAGCAGTTTGATCACGCTCCACTTCCCTCTCTGGCCATCCCCTGTCAGGGAGGAAGTGTTCCGTGGCCAGGCTTTGTAATTCTCTCCGCCAATAGCCATTCCCCCCGCACTCCCGTACAATAAGCCCCTTCTTTTCAATACATCCATTCTATTCAGTCTGGAGCAAGGGCATGTCTGATATTAAAAAGGTGGTTCTGGCCTATTCCGGTGGCCTGGATACTTCCGTTATCGTGCGGTGGTTGCAGGATACCTATAATTGTGAGGTGGTGACTTTCACCGCCGACATCGGCCAGGGCGAGGAAGTAGAGCCGGCGCGTGCGAAAGCCGAGGCGCTGGGCGTCAAGGAAATCTACATCGAGGACCTGCGCGAAGAGTACGTGCGCGATTATGTGTTCCCGATGTTCCGCGCCAACACCATCTACGAGGGTGAGTACCTGCTGGGTACGTCCATTGCCCGCCCGCTGATTTCCCGTCGTTTGATCGAGATCGCCAATGAAACCGGCGCCGATGCCATCTCCCACGGTGCGACCGGCAAGGGCAACGACCAGGTCCGTTTTGAGCTGGGCGCCTACGCGCTGAAGCCGGGTGTGAAGGTGATTGCGCCATGGCGTGAGTGGGATCTGAACTCACGCGAAAAGCTGATGGCCTACTGCGAAGAGCGCAACATTCCGGTGGAGACCAGCAAGAAGGGCAAGAGCCCGTACTCCATGGATGCCAACCTGCTGCACATCTCCTATGAAGGCATCAACCTGGAAGATCCGTGGGCGGAAGCCGAGGAAGACATGTGGCGCTGGAGCGTGTCTCCGGAACAGGCTCCGGATGAGCCAACCTACATCGAACTGACGTATACGAAGGGCGACATTACCGCTATCGACGGCCAGGACATGAAGCCCCACGAAGTGCTGGAGCACCTGAACAAGGTGGCCGGCGCCAATGGTATTGGTCGCATCGATATCGTTGAGAACCGCTACGTGGGCATGAAATCCCGTGGCTGTTACGAAACCCCGGGCGGCACCATCATGCTGCGTGCCCACCGCGCGATCGAGTCCATCACCCTGGACCGCGAAGTGGCTCACCTGAAAGACAGCATCATGCCGCGTTACGCCGAAGTGATCTACAACGGTTACTGGTGGTCGCCGGAGCGCGAGGCCCTGCAGGCGCTGATCGATACCACCCAGGAATACGTGAACGGTGTGGTTCGCCTGAAGCTGTACAAGGGCAACGTAGAGGTGGTTGGCCGTAAGTCCGACGATTCCCTGTTCGATGAGAAAATCGCCACCTTCGAGGAAGACGAAGGCGCGTACGATCAGAAAGACGCGGAAGGCTTCATTAAGCTGAACGCGCTGCGGTTGCGGATTGCGGCGAGTAAGGGGCGCAAGCTCTGATCCTTGCTTCAAGGTAACCCGAAACGCCCGGCATCCGCTGGGCGTTTTTGTTTCAATCGTGCGATACTTGCGCGCATGATTCCTGGGCTCTTTTGGAGAATAAACCACCATGCCTTCCTTCGATATCGTATCCGAAACCGACATGCACGAAGTCACCAACGCCGTGGACCAGGCCAAGCGCGACCTGGGCAACCGTTGGGATTTCAAGAATGTGGAAGCCGACTTTGAGCTGAGCGACAAGACCATCACGGTGAGCGCCGAGCAGGAGTTCCAGCTGGAGCAACTGAAAGAAATGCTGCGCATGGCCTTTGCCAAGCGCCAGATTGACCCGCGCGCGCTGGCCGAGGAAGGCGACAGCAAGGCCGGCAAGCTGATCAAGCAGCACTACACCCTCAAGCAGGGTATTGAGACCGACATGGCCAAGAAAATCGTGAAGATGATCAAGGACCAGAAGATGAAGGTCCAGGCCAGCATTCAGGGCGACAAAGTGCGCGTGACCGGCAAGAAGCGCGACGACCTGCAGCAGGCCATTGCCATGCTGAAGGAAGCCGAGCTGGATATTCCGCTGCAGTTCAACAACTTCCGCGACTGACTTGCGCATGCCGGGAGCAGTCTGGGTTTCCACTCAGCCTGCTCCAACCTTTTCGACGTTTGCCCACCGAGTGAGAGAGGTCCGTTATTTTCTCCCGTGACCGCCTGGCCCTGTTGAAAGAAACTCTCTACGTGTACACCCGGTGGCAGGTGGTTGCCCTGTTGTTCCTGGGTTTCTCCGCCGGTTTACCGTTTCTGTTGGTTTTTTCCACCCTGAACGCGCGGCTGGCGGATGTGGGGGTGGAGACGGCCACCATTGGTTTTTTCAGTTGGCTGGGTATTACCTATTCCATCAAGGTGTTCTGGGCGCCCATTGTTGACCGCCTGAAACTGCCGGTATTGGATCGGTTGTTTGGCAAGCGGCGCAGCTGGATTCTTCTGGCCCAGGCGGGGATTGCCTCCGGGCTGTATCTGATGGCCACGGTGGATGCGGTTTCTGCCACCCAGACCCTGGCCTTGTGTGGGCTGCTGGTGGCGTTTTCTTCCGCCACGCAGGACGTGGCCATTGATGCCTATCGGATTGAAATTGCCGAGGAGCGACTGCAGGCGGCGCTGGCAGCCACTTACATTTTCGGGTACCGCCTGGCATTGCTGGTGGCCGGCGCCGGGGCACTTTACATCGCCGAATACTACTCCTGGACGGTCTCGTACCAGGTGATGGCGGCCTTGGTAGGCGTCGGTGCCCTGACGGTACTGGTGGCCCGGGAGCCGGCGGTGAATCACTTCGCCGCCGCCAGTGATATTGCCCAAAAGGTGAGGGAAGAGGCGAGCAAACGCACGCACCTGCCGCCCGCGCTAGCGAAGTTTGCTGGCTGGTTCTATGCCGCCATTGCTGGTCCTTTCCTGGATTTTTTTCGCCGTTACCGAGAGTTGGCCATTGCCATTCTGGTGTTGGTGGCCGTTTACCGTATCTCCGACATTGCCATGGGCGTGATGGCCAACCCGTTTTACCTGGATTTCATGGGCTTTTCGAAAACCCAGGTGGCGGATGTCACGAAGATCTTCGGCTTCTTCATGACCATCGCCGGTTCGCTGTTGGGGGGCGTGCTGGTGGTGCGGTATGGCGTGCGGAAAATTCTGCTGGCGGGCGCCATCATGACGGCCGCAACCAATCTGCTGTTCGTGGTTCTGGCCCAATACCCGCCTAACGTGGCCACCCTCGCGGTGGTGGTCAGCGCCGATAATCTCTCGGGTGGTATCGCCAACGTGGCGCTGATTGCCTGGCTCTCCAGCATGACCAGCGCTTCGTTTACCGCCACACAGTATGCGCTGTTCAGCTCCTTGATGACCTTGCCGGGTAAATTTCTGGGTGGCTTCTCCGGCATTGTGGTGGCGGATTTCGGCTATGCCGAGTTCTTCACCCTTGCCGGTTTGATGGGTGTCCCCGCCATCTTCCTCGTGCTGTTCATGATGAAACACGGCGCCCGTCTGGACGCCCTGGCACCCGAGAAGGCTGGGTAAAACCTTCCGGGCGGCCAGGATTGGCTCAGGATGAGCAACTGATATTCAGATGCTTGCCCCAGTCCGGTGGCGGGGCGGCATACTGCTCGTGCTCGGGCTGCTCATCAAACGGTTTGGCGAGCACTGCTAACAACTCCTTCATGGGCGCATAATCCCCGTTCTGGGCTTCCAGAATAACCTGTTGCGCCAGGTAATTGCGCAGGATGTATTTGGGGTTTACCTGCCGCATGGCATGTTCTCGCTCGTCGTGGGCGCGGGACTCTTTTTGCAGCCTCAACTCATAACGTTCCAGCCACTGGTCCGCCGCGCTGCGATCCACAAACAGGTCCCGAACGGGAGCTTGGCCGTGGCGGTGCAAGTTGGAAAGGGCCCGGAAGAACAGGGTGTAATCCACGCCCTGTTCGTGCAGCAGAGTCAGGGTTTCCATGATCAGGTCCTTGTCCTGTGCCTCGGTTTCAACCAGCCCCAGTTTGTCCCGCATGTTCTGCAAGAAGCGTTCGTTGTAGGCGGATTCGTAATGCCCCAGGCCAGCGCGAACGGCATCTTCCTCCATGACCGGCAGCAGGGCGTTGGCCAGCATCTGGCAGTTGGTGAAGCCCACCTGCGGCTGGCGGTTGTAGGCGTAGCGCCCTTCGTGGTCGGAGTGATTGCATACATACCCGGCGTCGAAATCGTCCAGGAAGGCGTAAGGACCGTAGTCGAAGGTATCGCCAATGATCGACATGTTGTCGCTGTTCATTACCCCGTGACAGAAGCCGACTGCCTGCCAGTCCGCGATCAGCCGGGCGGTGCGTTCCACCACCTCTTCAAACCAGCGGGTATGGCGCTGGTCTTCCGGCAGCTCGATCAGGTGTGGGAAATGCAGGGAAATGACATGCTCGATCAGCGTGCCAAGCGCTTCCGGGCCTTCATGGTACGCGGCAAACTCGAAATGGCCAAAACGGATATGGCTTTTGGCCACCCGCATCAGGGCGGCGGCGGTTTCGATGGATTCCCGGCGTACCGGGTCCCTGGCGCTGATCATGAACAGGGCACGGGTGGTGGGAATGCCGAGCCCATGCATGGCCTCCGAACAGAGGTATTCGCGAATCGTGGAGCGCAGCACGGCGCGGCCATCGCCAAAACGGGAGTAGGGGGTGGTGCCGGCGCCCTTGAGGTGCCAGTCCCAGCGGGTGCCATCGGGGCCGACGGTTTCCCATAGCAGCAGGCCCCGGCCGTCGCCCAGCTCGGGGTTGTACATGCCGAACTGGTGGCCGGTGTATTTCATAGCTACCGGGTCCATGCCTTCCAGTAATTCAGCCCCGGCGCCAACGCCTGTCCAGTCGCCTTCGTTATCGGCGCGGAACCCCATCTGGTGCGCCAGATTGTGATTGAAACACACCATTTTCGGGTTGCTCAGGGGCGCCGGTTGCACCCGGGTGTAGAAGTTGTCTGGCAGCTCCAGGTAGCGGTGTTCAACGCGAAAGCTCTGGTTACTCATAAAGCGCCTATACTTTGATGAATTCTCGGCTGGTACGAATTCTGCTTCAGTTCTTGACCTATACTCAGGAGTTAGTCGGCAAGCGTACAGGCCTTTCCAAAACACGCTGTAAAGACATCCCTGTCGCGCTCGTCCTCCGCCATCCCTGGCTCCGCACGGTTTTGGAAAGGCCTGTACGCTTGCCTCCGCGCAGATTAAGGAAGTAAAACCCGCCATGGCCAACTGCGAATTCCAGAAAACCATCGAGACCCTCCTGGCCAGGGAAGGGCTTCCGCCGGGTTATGGAAACACGGTTGCCTCCATCATCGTACCGTTGGTGGAAGCCATTGTAGCCCTCCAGAAACGGCGCCGTCGGTCCGTGATCATCGGTATCCACGGTGCCCAGGGGACGGGCAAATCCACGCTGACCCTGTTCCTGCGTGAACTCCTGCAGCGCCACTGGCAATGCCCGACAGCCAGCCTGTCGATCGATGATCTCTACCTTACCAGAGCTGAGCGTCAGTCACTGGCCGATCGGGTTCATCCCCTGTTTAAAACCCGGGGTGTGCCCGGCACACACGACCTGACGCTGGGGAATCGTGTTCTGGACCAGCTGTTATCTGCCGGTCCCGCAGATCGCACGCCTTTACCAGCCTTCGACAAGGCGGTGGACGACCGGGTTCCCGAGGCGCAGTGGCCGGTCTTCGAGGGCCCGGCGAAAGTCATCCTGCTGGAAGGCTGGTGTGTCGGGGCCACACCGCAGCCGGAATCGGCGTTGGCCCGGCCGGTCAATACACTGGAGGCGGAGGAGGATGCCCAGGGCCAGTGGCGTGAATACGTCAACCAGTGCCTGAAATCGGGGTACCGGGAGTTCTTTGGTCGGCTCGACTGGCTGGTGATGCTGGAGGCACCCTCCATGGACTGTGTGCTGCAGTGGCGGCGGTTGCAGGAGCAGAAGCTGGCACAGCGGCACGCCAGGGCCGCGAAGGAGGGCAGTGGCGCCAGTGGTTCACCGGAGCTGCGCATAATGTCTGACCACGAAGTGCAACGTTTCATCATGCATTATCAGCGGGTCACCGAGCACTGTCTGCGCGTGCTGCCAAAGCGCACCGATGTGCTGATTCCCGTGGGGGCGGACCACTTTATGGAGACTCCGATATGGAACAAACGCAGCTGATTATTTTTACCGACCTGGATGGCACGCTGCTCGATCACAACAGCTATTCCTGGCAGCCCGCAAAACCGGCACTGGACCGGCTAAAGGCCGCCAACATTCCCGTGATACTCAGTTCCAGCAAGACCGCCGCCGAGATCCAGGCGCTGCGCGTGGAGCTGGACAATCACGACCCTTACATTGTCGAAAATGGTGCAGCGGTAGTGCTTCCTGCTTCATGGTTGGGCGCTGAAGAGGATAGGGTGGTTAATTTTGGTGCGTCGAGGGAGGTGCTGCTGTCCGTGCTGAAACGCCTGCGCGAGGACGGTGCGAAGTTCCGGGGCTTTGCCGATATGTCGGTCAAGGAGTTGGTGGAGTGCACCGGGCTGAGTGAAGAGGCCGCCGTGCGGGCCCGTAAGCGTCATGGAACCGAGCCGGTGTTGTGGCTGGGTACCAAGGCTGAACTGAGATCTTTTGAGGCCGCCCTGGGCGAGGAAAACCTGCGGCTGGTGGCGGGCGGGCGCTTTTATCACGTGATGGGCCAGTTTGATAAAGCCGATGGGGCCCGGTTCTTGCTCAGTAAATACCGTGAGCGTTATGGCAAGAAACAACTGGTGTCGATTGCACTGGGCGATAGCCCGAACGACCAGCGCATGTTGGAATCGGCCGACATTGCGGTCGTGGTGCGCGGGGTAAACAGTGACCAGGTGGTCCTGTCGGCACGCCGCCATGCCATGCGCTCCCTAAAGCCCGGCCCGGCGGGCTGGAACGATTGCGTGCTGAACCTGTTGTTCGAGTACGGCTACTGACGAGGAATGCGCCATGGGCGATTTTTATCAGAACGGCATTGTAACCACCCTGCACAATCTGGTGCGTCGGCCGGTGGAGGACATTGAGGCAGACCTTACGAAATTCAGTCGGGCGCGGCCCATGTCGTTGGTGTTGCCCTCGCTGTATTCAGAGCTGGAAGGGCCCGCCCTTAAAAACATTGTTAAGGAATTGACCCGCGTTCCCTACCTCAGTGAAATTGTGATTGGCCTGGATCGGGCCGATGAACAGCAGTATCGCCATGCCCTGGAGTATTTTTCCGAACTGCCGCAACCGTTCCGGGTGCTCTGGAACGATGGGCCCCGATTGAGAGCCCTGGATGCCAAGTTGCAGGAGCAGAACCTGGCACCCACGGAAATGGGCAAGGGGCGGAACGTCTGGTACTGCTTTGGTTACGTGCTGGCCTCCGGCGTCAGTAAGTCCGTGGCGCTGCACGATTGCGACATTCTTACTTATTCCCGGGATTTGCTGGCCCGGCTGATTTATCCGGTGGCCAATCCCGGTTTCAATTACATGTTCTGCAAGGGCTATTACGCCCGGGTGGCAGACAGTAAGATGAATGGGCGGGTCAGCCGTTTGTTGGTCACGCCCCTGCTGCGTGCCCTGAAAAAGGTGTGTGGCAGCAACGAGATTCTGGATTACCTGGACAGCTTCCGTTATCCGCTGGCCGGCGAATTTTCGTTCCGCACGGATGTGATCACTGATCTGCGGATTCCCAGCGACTGGGGCCTGGAGATCGGCGTACTGTCGGAAATGAAGCGCAACCACGCCACCAACCGGTTGTGCCAAGTGGACATTGCCGATGTGTACGATCACAAGCACCAGGACCTGTCGCCGGAGGATGCCAGCAAAGGGCTGTCCAAGATGAGCCTGGACATCGCCAAGGCGCTGTTCCGCAAGCTGGCGACCAACGGCGAGGTGTTCTCCTCGGAGAAAATCCGGACCATCAAGGCCACCTATTTCCGCATTGCTCTGGATTTTGTCGAGACCTACCAGAACGATGCCATCATCAACGGCCTGAGCTTTGACCGCCACAAGGAAGAGAAAGCCGTGGAACTGTTTGCCCGGAATGTGATGGACGCGGGTCACTATTTCCTGGACAACCCCATGGATACACCGTTTATCCCAAGCTGGAACCGGGTCGGCAGTGCCATTCCCGATATCCAGGAGCAGTTGCTGGAAGCCGTGGAACTGGATAACCAGGAATTCCGGCCATGACCCAGCCCCTGACGAGTCGCCTGGAAGGCATGCTGCAGGCGGTTTATCCGACACTGGACTGCGCGGCACTGGCCAATAACCTGCTCGGTGCCATGGCTCTGGCGCCTGACGCCCCTTCGCCCCCGGGCCATCAGAATCAATGGGATGAAAGGGATGTGCTCCTCATTACCTACGCCGACACGGTGCAGCGGGAGGGTGAGAAGCCCCTGGTGACCCTGAAACACTTCCTGGACGACTGCCTGCGCGATTCGATCAATGCGCTGCACATCCTGCCGTTCTTTCCCTACAGTTCGGACGACGGCTTTGCGGTAATGGACTACCTGGCGGTGAACGAGGCTCATGGGAGCTGGCGGGATGTGGAAGCCATTGCCGATGACTACCGGCTGATGGCGGATCTGGTGATCAATCACATGTCGGCCCGCAGCCGCTGGTTTGAGAATTTCCGCAAGCGGGTGGACCCGGGCAGAGACTACTTTTTCGAAGGCCGCCCGACTGACGACCTGAGCCAGGTGGTGCGACCCCGAACGTCGCCGCTGTTGAATGCGGTGCAGACCGAAGATGGCGAGCGCCATGTGTGGTGTACCTTTAGCGAGGACCAGGTGGACCTGAATTTTGCCAATCCCCAGGTCCTGATGGAATTTGTGGCCATCATTCGTCAGTACCTGGAGCATGGCGTGCGGATTTTCCGGCTGGATGCCGTGGCGTTCCTGTGGAAAGAACCGGGGACACCGTGCATCCACCTGCAGCAGACCCACGAGCTGATCAAGATTCTCCGGCTGCTGATTGAGCACCACACGCCGGATGTCGTGGTGATCACCGAAACCAACGTGCCCAACCGGGAAAACCTCACCTACTTCGGCAACGCCAACGAGGCGCACGCTATCTACAATTTTTCCCTGCCGCCGCTGCTGATCAACACCCTGATCACCGGCAACTGCCGGCACCTGAAAACCTGGCTGATGAGCATGCCCCCGGCCCAGATGGGTACGACCTATCTGAATTTCATCGCTTCTCATGACGGCATCGGCCTTCGGCCCACCGATGGCCTGCTGGACGATGACGAGCGCCAGCGCCTGGTGAACACCATGGAATCTTTCGGGGGCAAGGTCTCGTACCGGCGCACCGCCGACGGTCGTGACCAGCCCTACGAGATGAACATTGCCCTGTGGAACGCACTCAGTGGCACGGCCGAGGGTGGGGCGGATCACTGGCAACTGCAGCGGTATCTGTGCGCCCATACCATCATGCTCGCCCTGGAAGGCATTCCCGCGTTTTACATTCACAGTCTGTTGGCAACCGAAAACGACCACTCCCGGGTGGAGCACACCGGGCGTTTTCGCTCCATCAACCGCAGTCAATGCCAGTTGGATGAGCTGGAACAGGCTTTGTCCGATGAGCAGAATCACCATGGGCAGGTCTTCCACGAGCTCAAGCGCCTGATCGCCATTCGCCGCAAACAACCGGCGTTTCACCCCAACGCCACCCAATTCACCCTGCACCTGGGCCTGCAGTTGTTTGGTTTCTGGCGCCAGAGCATGCGTCGGGACCAGTCGCTGTTCTGCATCCACAATATCAGCAGCGAGACGCAAACGGTCGCCCTGGGGGATATTAACCTGATTGGGACTGACGAATGGGTGGACCTGCTCTCCGGCCAGGCCATCACTGACCTGACCGCGACGATTACCCTCAAGCCGTATCAAAGCCTCTGGCTCTCAAACCGCGCCTGACCCTGTACGCGACCCGGGGTAGGGGCTTTATACTGGGCCTAAAGAGGAGGACGGTTTATGCAATATCTACATACCATGATCCGGGTGAGCAACCTGGACGACACGCTGCACTTTTTCTGCGATTTGTTGGGAATGGTGGAGATCAACCGGAAAAGCAACGAGAAAGGCCGGTTTACCCTGGTGTTCCTGGCGGCACCTGAGGATGAAGCCCGGGCGCGGGAAGACAAGGCGCCCATGATCGAGCTGACCTATAACTGGGACCCGGAAGAATACTCCGGTGGCCGAAATTTCGGGCACCTGGCCTATCGGGTGGATGACATCTACGCCCTGTGCGAGAAGCTGCAGGCCAATGGGGTCACCATCAATCGTCCGCCGCGGGATGGCCACATGGCGTTCGTCCGCACCCCGGATAATATCTCCATTGAGCTGCTGCAGAAAGGCGACGCACTGCCGCCCAAGGAGCCGTGGGCGAGCATGGAGAATACCGGTACCTGGTGAGTTGTGAGAGAGCCAGGCGGCTCTAGCTTGTCCCTCCTGCTGAGAGAAATTGTTCAAGCTTGGCTGCCTGTTTTCTCATGCCTTCGAAGACAGGGCGACTGATATGTTCCGGAAAATTTTCTGGGAGCATGGTTGCCACCTGTTCGATAACAGGGTCGGTTTGTGCCGCAATATCTTTCATCAGGCGTCTTGTCCGTTCCTGAGAAAACCCGGCACTGCGCGCGGTTGTCAGAAAATGTCGGGGGGCAATTCTTGCCCAGTGGTAGTGACGGTTTTTCCCTTTCACAGACATGGCCATTTTCGCGCGTTCGGCGGGCAGGCTACCCTGAGCAAATAATGGCAAAGCAGAGATGACATCGTACAAAGGAGTCATCCGGAAAGCCGATGCGGGCTCTATGAAGAGGCTGAAATTCTTGGCATGGCCGTCAATTGCCGCGAGTAACCAGAAGAGTATCTGGCTCTTGAAGAACCGTTCACGGTCCTCTTGGGCCTGTTGGGAGCCCTGGAGCAACTTCATGGACTGGTGAATGCCTGGGCCGCCATCGTTCTCGTATTTGATAGCGGGCGCTATCCCCAGTGCTTGGCAGAAGTCTTCCTGGGGCAGGCGCATTAACCAGGAGCGATCACTGGCCCAGCGCCGGTCAAAACGTTCAACAATCAGGATGGTCTGATGTCCGAATGTGGCCAGTTTGGCGTTAGCCACGGGCAAACCAAAGGCCGCAAGTATCTTCAGGCAAAGCCATTCGTTTTCGCTACTTTCTCGCAGATCGATGTTGCTGTGTTCCAGAAAACCAATTGGCATCTTGAAGATATGACTGGTCGGAGTGCTTCCTGTCGGTTTCTGCCACTGGTTACGATGCCAGAGCAGTGCGGTTTTTTCCTGAGCGCCGGCCAGGGAAATTCGAAAGTCCTCGTTTTCTGTCATGCCCAGAGGGGCGCTTTGGTAACCGGCCAGCAGTCCGGCTATCTGTGAATCGTTTAGGGGAGTGGCGGTAATCCGGCCAATAGCTGGCAGGCTGCTACCTTCGGGATAAAGCTGTATGGCCCCAATGCAATCTCTCCCGACACTGGCCAGCAGGTCGAACGGATGACTGGTTGGAACCTGAAATCGTGATTGCATCCGGTTTCGCAGAGTATCTGAATCCGGCAGTAGATTGTCGAAGAAGTTATAGACCCGCTCCCCTCGGTAAACTTCGCTGGTTAACGGTAGCGAGAGGGAAATCGTCCTGGCACCGGGTCGGGATAGCCATGTCGGTAGGTACTGGAAATCCATACCGCCACGATTGTCTTTGGCCAGTATCCCTACCTGGATGCCATTCATGGCAACGATCAGTTTGGCCATAGGCTACCACTCCTGATCCCAGCCGGTTTGTGACTCGGGTTGGCCTCGCTCAGTGATTTGCAACTCCAGGTCAAGAGCGGCCAGCAACTTGAAAAGCGTTTCAATCCGGCAATTTTCGGGATGGTTCTCAAAGGTGGAGATGGTGGCTTGTTTGGTTCCAATTTGCTCTGCCAGCGTTTGCTGGGTGAGAGATCGCTGTTTTCGGGCATTCCTCAGGGTTGAGGCCAATGCTTCGGGAGAGGTGATCTTCATGGTTTATCCTGTTCTGGGGATAATTTAATTCTATACCTTTAAGGGTATAATTCAAAATTATCCCCTTTTCCGGATAAAGGGCTCAAGTGAGTAGCATTCCTTGAGTTATACGGTGATTACTTGTGAGCTTGCCCGGAATCGTCATAAACTCCCTTCAATCATCAGGACGATGCAGCCAAACCACGGAAGGAGCCATGCCATGGAAGACTGGCAACAATGTCTGGCACCGGAATGCCAGACGGCGCTGTTGCTTGCCCGCGACACCGTCGCCCGCCACGGCGGTTATGTGATTACCGCCGAAGATTTTCTACTGGCGTTGCTGGACGCCATTCCCGCCATTACGCCGTTTCTGGTGCGTCAGGGTGTTGATCTTGACGAGCTGGTGCGTACTATTCAGGGTGAACAGCCCGTTGTCGCGGAAGTGCATAACGACGGCCAGTTATCCTCACAGCTGGTCTATTGGCTCTCCCGGGCCCGGGAAGTAACGCCAGCGGCCTGGCTGGAGTGGCCGCAATTGCTGAAAGTCCTGGCCCGGGATTGCGAGCGACTGCAGGATCGGGCCTATGTGGCGGTCCTGGAGTTGGTGCAGCGCTGGCCCAACGAGCCGATTCCCGCTGTACCGGCAGATGCCGAATCCGTTCGCCCCATCATGACCGATTTGCCCTGGCAACAGTTGGCAGAGGATGTATCCGTTATGCTGGCGACTTCGCCCAACGTGTTGGCCTGGGTACATGGACCGGCGGGTCTTGGCAAGACGTCCTGGCTCCAGTTATTGACCAATACACCGGGCCTGGAGGCAGTCATGGTCAATGCCCGGAGTGAAAACGATATTCGGGCCTGCCAGGATCGGCTGTTGATTTGCCAGGGGGCTGCATCACAACAGAGCTGGCCGACCCTGATTCTGGACCACACTTCGCCTTCGGACCTGTTGGTGTTGCTGGTACGGACCGGGTCCGCTCTCGCTGACCTGTTGGTGCAGTGGCGCGGCCCTGTGTTGTTGGCAAGCCGGGAGCAGGCCACCGATCGCCGTGCGCTACGTCGCATCGCCCGCTTGCTGGGTCGGGATGTCCAGGATTACCCGGCACCGTCGGTCAGCACCGCTCAGCACTTCGCTATTGCTCTCGCGCATCAACCTGCCATTGAAAAGCGTTGGGGCATTCATTTAAGCGCGGAAGCCCTGGAGGAAGCCGTGGCCGGGGCGGCCCGACATGGTTTAACACCCGGCTCTCTGCTGCAATGGCTGAAGCGCGCCGCAGCGCGCCTGGACCTGTTGGCCCGCCGGGGTTCCGTGGAAGGCCAGGCCTTGAGCGCACAGCAAAAGTCGCTGCAAAGCCAGTCGTTACTGGCCATGGCGCGGGAGGGCGATTGGCCCTCCGTGGAGCCGGGCATTAAAGGCCTGGAGGCTAGCCTGGCGAAGGTGGACAGGGTGTGGGAAGGGCGCTACCAGGCGGGCACCCTGCGATGCCTGCAAACGTCGGATTTACTGGCTGAATGGGCCCAACTGTCGCTTGCAGAACCGACCGGCCCGGTTCACTATGTGGGCCACCATGAACAACCGCAGGGAGAGTCCACGGGTGCAGGACCTGGAAATTTACATTCGTGACCTTGAGCCGGGCGCCGTTTCCGGCTGGCTGGAAGGGCAGTTGGATCAACTGGCACTGGATGACAGTGATGTGACCCATGTTGTTAAAGGCACCGCGTATTACCGTGGCGAGCGCCTTCGCATTACGCTCTATCCGGGCGCTTTTGGCAAACGCTTCACCTGTCTGTTGCTGGAGGGCGAAATACTGCCTTGGAACAGCGATCTGGATTGTGCCCGCAGCGCCTGGCGGTCAATGGAAACGGAGATTCGTTGCAGCCCGGGTGACTGGAAAGAGGGCGATCCGGTGGAAGAGGAGAAGTGGTGGCGCCTGGATGACCGGGGCGAGCAGAAGGTGGTCTGGAACTGACGTTTTTCGCACCACTTGAGATACAAAAAAGGCAGCTCACGGGAGCTGCCTTTTTGCATTGAGAAGCCCTGGAATCAGGACAAGTGACGGTTCTCAGTCACTCAGGATGGACACGTTGTCCGCCTGCAGGCCTTTCTCGGCTTCCACCACGTTGAAGCGTACCAGTTGGCCCTGGCGTAGAACGCGACGGCCACGGCCACGAATGGCGCGGAAATGCACGAAGATCTCATCACCGCCGTCACGTACGATAAAGCCGAAGCCTTTCTTCACGTTAAACCACTTCACGGTGCCTTCTTCGTCGCCTTCCGGCGCGGTGTCGTCATAATCCTCGTCTTCCTCGTAGGAAGTGTTACGGTTGGACTGCTGCGGTGTCTGTTTGCGCTGCTGGGCGGGTGCGGCTGCCTGCTGCTTTGAGGAAAGCGCAATGGCGATGAAACCCGCGATGGCAAAGATAACAAACGCAATAAGGTAGGCTGCCAGGCCGCCGGTGCTGCCGAGGGCTTCAAGACCTTCACCAAGGGCCAGCAGTTTGAGTGGTTCCGGAGTGCTGGTCAGAAGCAGGCCGAGGATAAAAGGTGCCGGAATTGCGATCAGGACGGAAACAAGGATCGCTTTGGCTGGATTACGCATTGGCTGAATATTCTCCATGGGTTGACGCTAACGATAAAAAGCCGGACATCGGGTAACATGGCATGCCTGGCCGTAAAAGGCGGCATGATACCAGATTACAGAAAGGGCTGACCAAACCTGATGAGTGAAAATGCGTTGGAACAACGAATTGCGGAACTGGAGATGCGTTTGGCGTTCCAGGACGATGTGATTAACACCTTGAGTGAGCAGGTGGCGAAGCAGGAGCTGGATATCCGGGAGCTGTGGGATGCCAAGCAGATGTTACATAAGCAGCTGAAGGATATTTCGCCTTCCAACATTAAAAAGGAAGAAGACGAAACACCGCCTCCGCATTATTGAGATTTGCTGGGGGTTTTACCCCAGCAAATCCACCAGAATCCGCTCGTAAATCTCTGAAAGCGTGTCCAGATCGTCCGCTTTCACGCATTCGTCGATCTTATGGATGGTGGCGTTCAGGGGGCCGAGTTCCAGTACTTGGGCACCGGTGGGAGCGATGAAGCGACCATCGGACGTGCCCCCGGAGGTGGACAATTCGGTTTCACGGCCGGTAACGGTGCGAATCGCCTCCTGGCTGGCGCTGACCAGGGCGCCCTTGTCGGTCAGGAAGGGGCGGCCGCTGAGGTGCCATTGCAGGTCGTACTTCAGTTTGTGCCGATCCAGAATGGCCACTACCCGCTCTTCCAGGCTTTCGGCGCTGTTTTCCGTGCAGTAGCGGAAGTTGAAGTGCACCAGGCATTCGCCCGGAATCACGTTGCTGCCAGTCCCGGATTCGATCCGGGTGATCTGGAAGGTGGTGGGCGGGAAGAAATCGTTGCCGTTGTCCCAGAACTCGTTGGCCAGGGCATCCAGCGCCGGAGCAACGGCATGCACCGGGTTTTCCGCCAGGTGAGGGTAGGCCACATGGCCTTGTACCCCGTGCACCGTCAGGTAGCCGTGCAAAGATCCACGACGCCCGTTCTTGATGACATCCCCCACCTGGTGGGTGCTGGACGGCTCGCCAATCAGGCACCAGTCGATCTTCTCGTTGCGGGCCTCAAGGGTTTCCACCACTTTCACCGTGCCATCTTTGGCCGGGCCTTCCTCGTCGCTGGTAATCAACAGGGCAATGGAGCCCCGGTGCTCCGGGCAGTTGGCCACAAACCGTTCGCAGGCGGTGATGAAGGCGGCCAGGCTGCCTTTCATGTCGGCAGCACCACGGCCATACAGGTAGCCATCTTTGATCACCGGCTCGAAAGGCGCGTGCGCCCAGTTCTGCTCGGGGCCGGTGGGCACCACATCGGTGTGGCCGGCAAAGGCCAGCACAGGGCCGTCGCTGCCCTTGCGCGCCCAGAGATTGTCCACTTCACCAAACCGCAGGTTCTCACCGTTGAAGCCCAGCGGCGCCAGGCGCGACATCAGCAGCTCCTGACAGCCCGCGTCATCGGGCGTGACCGAGCGGCGGCTGATGAGGTCCATAGCGAGTTCGAGAGTGGGGGACAAAGTCATAGAGTGGCTCACAGTATTTCCGGGGGAATCCCCCTCCCCCTTTTGGGAGAGGGGCAAGGCGGGCTTAGTTGTTGGCGTGCAGCTCTTCGTTCAGTTCGATGGCGGTTTTGTTGGTCTTGCACTCAACCGCGCCGGTCTGGCTGTTACGACGGAACAGCAGGTCGCTCTTGTTGGCCAGGTCACGGGCTTTTACCAGTTCCACCAGCTCGTTGTTGTCGTCCAGCAGGGCGATCTTGGAGCCGGAGGTAATGTACAGGCCGGCTTCGACGGTGCAGCGGTCGCCCAGCGGGATGCCGATGCCGGCGTTGGCGCCGATCAGGCAGTTTTCGCCCACGGAGATGATGATGTTGCCGCCGCCAGAGAGGGTGCCCATGGTGGAGCAGCCGCCGCCCAGGTCGGAGCCCTTGCCGATGATAACGCCAGCGGAGATGCGGCCTTCGATCATGGAAGTGCCTTCGGTACCGGCGTTGAAGTTGATGAACCCTTCGTGCATGACGGTGGTGCCTTCGCCCACGTAGGCGCCCAGGCGAACGCGGGCGGTGTCGGCGATGCGCACGCCACCCGGAACCACGTAGTCGGTCATCTGCGGGAATTTATCGACGGATTTTACTTCCAGAACACGGCCTTCCATGCGGGCCTGCAACTGGCGCTCCGGCAGTTCGTTCAGATCCACCGCGCCTTCGTTGGTCCAGGCCAGGTTGGGCAGCAGGGCGAAGATGCCGTCCAGTTTCACGCCGTGGGGCTTCTTCAGGCGATGGGAAATCAGGTGCAGCTTCAGGTACACCTCGGGGGTGCTGGAGGCGGTGTCGTCGGTGGCCAGAACAGTTACCACAACCGGGCGCTTGCTGCTGGCGGCCGTCTCAGCCAGTTTTGCCTGTTCGGTCTGGCCGATCTGGCGCAGGGATTCGGCCAGTTTCGTCAGTTGCTCGGCGGTGACGCTGATGGCCTGGTTACCACCCTGGTAGCCCAGTGCGGATTCGACCACATCAATCAGGTCTCTGTCCGGGGTCAGGATCGGCTGCTGGTAGAAAACTTCCAGCCATTCGCCTTGTTTGTTCTGGGTGCCGATGCCAATGCCGAATGCAAAACTCATCTGGTGGTTGCTCCTGTCGCTAATTTGAAAAGTGTGCCAGTGTCGCCTCCTCTCAATCCCTCCAATGTTTGGGGAGAGGGACGCGAGAGGGGCGCGTAGGTGTTAGTTAGTCCACGCAGCCCATTGGTCTGCGTTGAAGCCCACGGTTATGTCGCCTTCACGTTCCACAACCGGGCGTTTAATGATGGAGGGATTCTCCAGCATGATCTCGTGGGCACTTTGGGCGGCAATGGTATCACGAACCTCTTCCGGAAGTTTGCGCCAGGTGGTGCCGCGCTTGTTGATCAGTGCTTCCCAGCCGACGGCCTGTTCCCACTCGCTCAGCTTTTCGCTGGTGAGGCCGTCTTTCTTGAAATCGTGGAAGTCATGGGCGATGCCGTTTTCATCCAGCCACTTGCGGGCTTTTTTCACGGTGTCGCAATTCCTGATGCCGTAGAGCTTCATTTTTCAAAACCTTTTACAAAGTCCACAATCCGCCGTGCCGCTTCAACGCACTCCTCCAGCGGGGCCACCAGTGCCATCCTGACGCGGTTTTCCCCAGGATTATGGCCATCCACGGTGCGGGACAGGTAGCGGCCGGGTAGTACATGTACGTTCTGCTGCGCGGACAGTTCACGGGCGAAGGTTTCATCGCTCATGGGCGTTTCCGGCCAGAGGTAGAAGCCGGCGTCCGGGTAGTCCACGTTCATCACTTCGCGCAGGATGGGCACCACGGCCTCGAATTTGGCACGGTAGGCGGCTCGGTTTTCCCGCACGTGGTCTTCGTCATTCCAGGCGGCAATGCTGGCCAGCTGGTTGTGGATAGGCATGGCGCAGCCATGGTAGGTCCGGTATTTCAGGTATCCGGCCAGTACCTCGGCATCGCCGGCCACGAAGCCGGAGCGCAGGCCCGGCAGGTTGCTGCGCTTGGACAGACTGTGGAAAACGATGCAGCGTTTGAAGTCATCCCGGCCAATGGCGGCACAGGTCTGCAGCAGGCCTTCGGGGGCATTGGCTTCGTCCGGGTAGAGTTCCGAGTAGCATTCGTCGGAGGCAATGACGAAGTCGTGCTTGTCAGCCAGTTCAATTACTTTGACCAGCGTGTCCCGGGGCATGACAGCGCCGCTGGGATTGCCCGGCGAGCATAGGAACAGCAACTGGCAATCCTGCCAAACGCTCTCCGGCACGGCATCGAAATCAGGAATGAACCCGTTGCTGGCATCGCAGGCCAGGTACACCGGGTCCGCCCCGGCGAGGAAGGCGGCGCCTTCGTAGATCTGGTAGAAGGGATTCGGGCTGACCACGGTGGCCGGTTTGCTGCTGTCGATCAGTGCCTGTACCAGGGAAAAGATGCCCTCGCGGGTGCCGTTCACCGGCACAATGTTGGCTGCGGGGTCCAGTGCACCCTCTGCCAGCTGGAAGCGACGGGTGGCCCAGTTTGCCATAGCCTCGCGCAACTCATCCGTGCCTTTGGTAGTGGGGTAATTGGCCAGCTTGTCCAGATTGTCGGCGATCACCTGCTTTACGAATGCGGGCGCCGGGTGCTTGGGCTCCCCGATCCCCAGGGAGATCGGGGACAGGTGCTTTGGCACCGTGATGCCGGCCTTCAGTTTGGCCAGCTTTTCAAAGGGGTAGGGGTGCAAGCGGTCTAGATTTGAATTCATTGAATGTCGTCCAGCATTTTCGATAGGTCCCGTTGCAGGGCCTGGCAAACCTCTACGTCCCGCAGAGGCGCTCCGTGTTCGTCGGTGATGAAAAAGACGTCTTCCACCCGCTCACCCAGAGTGGCGATCTTGGCGTTGGTCAGGCGTACCCGGTGCTCCAGCAACACCTGGCCAATGCGAGCCAGCAGGCCGGGGCGGTCCGGCGTGATCACTTCCATCACGGTGCGTTGGTTAATGGTGTCGTTCGACAGAGTCACTTCGGTCGGGAACGCGAAGTGCTTGAGTTGTCGGGGCGTGCGCCGGTGGATGATGTCCGGGTAGTCTTCCGGGTCGTCCAGTTCTTCGATTAGCCGCGTGCGCACCCGTTCCTTGCGGGCGGGGTCTATGCCCAGCGGCTGGCCCTGTTCATCCAGTACCACGTAGGAACTGATGGAGTAGGGGCCGTCGTCGGTGGAGTTGATGCGGGCATCAACGATGTTCAGGTTCAACTGTTCCAGAACGGCCGTGGTGGCGGCGAACAGGGCTACCCGGTCTTTGACGTAAATAATAATCTGGGAATAGCCGTCGGTGGGGCCGCCCCGTGTGTCGCGAATCAGGACCAGCGGGTCGGGGTCGTCGCCATGGCTGACAATGGCCGCGGTCTGCCAGGCGATGTCGACGGTGGAATCCTGCAGGAAATAGTCCTCATCCACCGTTTTCCAGACCTCGTCAATCTGTTCGTCGGTGATGTTCTGGGCATGCAGGATCTGCCGTGCCTCTTCCCGGGTGGCCCGGATCCAGTCCTGGCGGTTCACCGGGTTGTCGGTGCCCCGGCGAAGGGCGCGCTTGGCTTCCACATAAAGCTGGCGCAGCAATGAGGCGCGCCAGGTGTTCCAGAGTTTGGGGTTGGTGGCGCTGATGTCGCACACCGTCAGGATGTACAGGTAGTCCAGGTGCGCCTGGCTGGGCATGGCCCGGGCGAAGGCCTGGATAATGTCCGGGTCGGAGATGTCCTTGCGCTGGGCGGTCATGGACATCTGCAGGTGGTTTTCCACCAGCCAGGACACCAGTTGGGTGTCGCGCTCACTCAGGTGGTGGCGTTTGCAGAACTCGGCGGCGTCCACGGCGCCCAGCTCGGAATGGTCGCCGCCCCGGCCCTTGGCCACGTCGTGGTAGAGGCCGGCGATGTAGAGCGTTTCCAGTTTGGGCAGGCGAGTAATCAGCCTCTTTGCCAACGGGAAATCGTCCGCGCCGGCTTCACCGCTGGCCAGTCGCGACATGTTGCGGATGACCCGCATGGTGTGGGTGTCGACGGTAAAAATATGAAACAGGTCGTGCTGCATCTGGCCGATGATCTGGCCAAATTCGGGCAGGTAGCGGCCCAGCACGTTGTATTTCTTCATGGCCGACAGGGTCTTGTCCAAGGCGTGAGGGGTGCGCAGCAGCTCCATGAACAGGGTGGTCACGGCCAGGTCGGAGCGGAACGCATCGTCGATCAGGTGCCGGTGGGCTCGCAGCGAACGAATGGTGGTCGCGCGAATGCCTTTGATCTCGGGGTGCTGGGCCATCAGCACGAAGATTTCCATGATCGCGTAGGGCGCGTAGGCGAAGACCTGGCTGTTGATGGCTTCAATATAGCGGTTTCGGACCTGGAAGCGTTTGTTCAGTGGGCGGATATTGTCTTCACCATCGCCGGCCAGGATGGCTTCGTCGTAGTACTGCAGGATCACATCCGCCAGCTCGGCCAGTGCCAGTACTGTGCGATAGTACTGCTGCATCATCAGTTCGACGCCCAGGCGTTTGCCTTCATCGTGGTAACCCAGCATTTCCGCCAGGGCGCGCTGGTGGTCGAACAGCAGCCGGTTTTCGTTGCGATCAGCGATTAACTGCAGCCCGTATCTCAGGCGCCAGAGGAACGTTTCCCCACGATAGAGGATGTCGTGCTCTTCGGTGGTGAGGATGCTGAAGTGGGTGAGATCGGCAATGTTTTGCAGGCCAAAGTGGCGCTTGGTGATCCATCCGATGGTCTGAATGTCCCGCAGGGCACCCGGGGAGCCTTTGACGTTGGGCTCCAGGTTGTATTCAGTGTCGCCGTATTTTTTGTGGCGATGTTTCTGTTCCGCCCGTTTGGCCAGGAAGTATTCGCGGTCGGTACTGACGTCGTCTGAGTAGACCTTCTCGCTGAGCTCGGCACGCAGGCTGTCCGGGCCGGCAATGGTGCGGGTCTCCAGCAGGTTGGTCAGGATGGTGATGTCATCCCGGGCTGAGGCGATGGACTCGTCCATGCTGCGCACGCTGTGGCCGATATCCAGTTTGAGATCCCAGAGCAGGGTCACGAAAGCGCTTAAGTCTTCCTGCCATTCAGGCTCAATGTTGTGCCGGGTGAGAATGAGCAGGTCGATGTCCGAATGCGGATGCAGTTCGCCCCGGCCGTAGCCGCCCACGGCAATCAGTGCAATATCGGGCGAGTGGGAGAAGGGATAGCGGTCCCAGATCAGGCGCAGGACCCGATCGACGGTATTGGCGCGGGAATGGACGAGTGCCCGGACATCAGCGCCTTGTCGGAAGGCTTCGGCGTCGGCATTGTAACTTTCCCTGAGTAACTGCCGCGCCGCGCCGACCGGCGAGGTGTCGTGGCTGATATGGTGTTCCAGCTCGCCCCTGGCCACTTAAAACGACTCTTCCGCGCGTTTGGTGAGTACCTCGCACCCATCCGCAGTCACCAACAGGGTGTGCTCCCACTGGGCGGACAGCTTGTGGTCCTTGGTGACCGCCGTCCAGCCATCGGCCAGGACCTTGGTCTGGTACTTGCCCTGGTTGATCATCGGCTCAATGGTGAAGGTCATGCCTTCTTTCAGTTCAAAGCCGGTGCCGGGCTTGCCGTAGTGCATAACCTGCGGTTCTTCGTGGAATACCTTGCCAATGCCGTGACCACAGAAGTCGCGAACCACTGAATAGCGGTGGCGTTCGGCATGTTGTTGGATGGCATGACCGATATCACCAAGGCGGGTGCCGGGCTTGACCAGCTCAATGCCTTTATACAGGCATTCCTGAGTGATCCGGATCAGGCGTTCGGTGCCGGGCTTGGGTTTGCCAACGATCCACATCTTGCTGGTGTCGCCGTGATAACCATCCTTGATGACGGTGACATCGATGTTGATGATGTCGCCATCTTTCAGCACTTTCTTTTCAGTGGGGATGCCGTGGCACACCACATGGTTGACGGAAGTGCAGATGGATTTCGGAAACCCCTTGTAGTTGAGCGGCGCCGGGATGGCCTTCTGCTCATTGACGATGTAGTCGTGGGCCAGTCGATCGAGTTCCTCGGTGGTCACGCCGGGTTTGACGTGTTCGTCCAGCATTTCCAGAACTTCGGCAGCCAGCCGGCCGGCTACGCGCATCTTTTCAATTTCTTCGGGAGTCTTGATCGTTACCTGCATCGGGCTTCCTGTTGATTTGCATCAAACCTCCATTTTAAGGCTGGGGCGGTTCGGGTACAAGGAAGGATGGTCTCAGCGTCTGGCGGAAAAGTAATGGCGTTCCGGTCGTGGTTTGTGGTATAAACGCGCCGCCGGAAACAAATCCGGCAAATTCACACACGTGTCAGCACGTTGTCCCAGGGTGCCGGACCTGCGTAAGAGCAGGGAACTGGTTGGGGCAATCGGACGCGTGGAGGTCTAACCCGAAGCTAAAAAGGTAACTATCATGGCTCAGGTAAATATGCGTGACCTGCTGAAGGCAGGTGCTCACTTTGGTCACCAGACTCGCTACTGGAACCCGAAGATGTCCAAGTACATTTTCGGTGCCCGCAACAAGATTCATATCATCAACCTCGAGCAGACCGTTCCGGCTATGCAGGAAGCTCTGAACGTGATTCAGGGCCTGGCCGAGAACAAGAACAAGATTCTGTTCGTAGGCACCAAGCGCTCCGCTGCCAAGATCATCAAGGAAGAGGCGCTGCGCGCCGGTCAGCCGTACGTCAACCATCGCTGGTTGGGCGGCATGCTGACCAACTACAAGACCATCCGTCAGTCCATCCGTCGCTACCGTGATCTGGAAACCCAGAGCAAAGACGGTACTTTCGACAAGCTGACCAAGAAAGAAGCCCTGGATCGTACCCGTGAAATGGAACGCCTGGAGCGCTCCATCGGTGGTATCAAAGACATGGGCGGCCTGCCGGACGCCATGTTCGTGATCGACGTAGACCACGAGCGTATCGCCATCAAGGAAGCCAACAAGCTGGGCATTCCCGTGATCGGTGTTGTTGATACCAACAGTGATCCGGACGGCGTTGATTACGTGATTCCGGGTAACGATGACGCCATCCGCGCCATCCAGATTTACGTGAAAGCTGCTGCCGACGCGTGCGTTGAAGCGAGTCAGGCCGCTGGTGGCGGCGCTGACGAGTTTGTTGAAGTCAGCGAAGACGCCGAAGGCGCAGCCCCGGCCAGCGAGTAAGGCCGGGCGCGAGTCCAATACGAGAGACGAGCCCGCCAGTAGGTCGGCTCGTCTTCCTGTCCCGAATTTCGACAAGTTAAGAGGATTGAACATGGCTGCAATTACCGCTGCAATGGTCAAGGAGCTGCGTGAGCGCACTGGCCTGGGCATGATGGAATGTAAGAAGGCTCTGGTAGAAGCTGATGGCAGTGTTGATGCTGCAATCGAAGAGCTGCGCAAGTCTTCTGGTCTCAAGGCTGCCAAGAAAGCGGGTCGTACCGCTGCTGAAGGTGTTGCCTTGGTTAAGATCTCCGACGACAACACCGTTGGCTACATCCTGGAAGTGAACTCTGAAACCGACTTCGTGGCTCGTGATGACAACCTCATCAACTTCGCCAACGACGTGCTGGAAGTGGCGTTCGAGAAGGGTGAAACCGACGTGGCCAAGCTCATGGAAGGTGACCTGGAAGCCAAGCGCGAAGAGCTGGTTCAGAAGATCGGTGAAAACATCACCGTTCGTCGCATCGTGAAGGTTGAAGGCCCGGTTGTGGGTGGCTACGTTCACAGCAACAACAAGATTGCCTGTGTGGTTGCCATTTCCGCTGGCGACTCTGAAATTGCCCGTGACGTTGCCATGCACGCCGCTGCTGTAAACCCGCGCGTCGGCAAGCCGGAAGACATGCCCCAGGAAGAGCTGGAAAAAGAGAAGGAAGTGATCAAGGCCCAGCCGGATATGGAAGGCAAGCCTGCTGAAATCGTCGAGAAGATGATGGGCGGCCGGATCAAGAAATTCCTGAAGGAAAACAGCCTGGTTGAGCAGCCGTTCGTCAAGAACCCGGACCAGACTGTGGGCGAGCTGATCAAATCCGCCGGCGGTGAGCTGGTTGGCTTTGTTCGCCTGGAAGTGGGCGAAGGCATCGAGAAAGAAGAAGTGGATTTCGCTGCCGAGGTGGCTGCGGCTGCCGGCACAGGCAAGGCCTGATTCCGCTTTTCAGATGTCGCTGAGTGATCGGCGGCATCACCTTAGTCTGCCACGTCAGTCGGGGTTTCCCGGCTTTCGTGGCGGGCTTGTATCTGAGATACCCCTTTTTCGAACGAGGAGTATGTCAGATACAAGCCTGCAACGGGTTTGAAGCCAAAAGACGAGAAGGGGATCATCATGCCGACATCTTCCAAAAACCAGCCCAGGTACAAACGTGTTCTGCTTAAACTGAGTGGCGAAGCGCTGATTGGGGAACACGAATTCGGTATTGATCCCAAGGTTCTGGACCGCATGGCTCTGGAAATCGGTGCCCTCATTGGCATCGGTGTCCAGGTGGCCCTGGTTATTGGCGGCGGCAACCTGTTCCGCGGTGCGGCTCTCAACGCCGCCGGCCTGGACCGGGTGACCGGCGACCACATGGGGATGCTGGCCACCGTCATGAACGGGCTTGCCATGCGTGACGCCCTGGAGCGCTCCAATATCCGTACTCGGGTCATGTCCGCGATTCCCATGAGCGGGATCGTTGAGCACTATGACCGTCGCCGAGCGGTGCGGGACCTGAAAGAAGGGGATGTGGTGATTTTCTCTGCGGGTACCGGTAACCCGTTCTTCACCACCGATTCCGCCGCCTGCCTGCGTGGTATCGAGATTGAGGCGGATGCCGTGCTGAAGGCCACCAAGGTGGATGGCGTGTACTCGGCAGACCCCAACCTGGACCCTTCCGCAGAAAAATACGATTACCTCACCTACGATGAAGTCCTGGACAAGAAGTTGGGCGTGATGGATCTGACTGCCATCTGTCTGGCTCGGGACCACGGCATGCCACTGCGTGTGTTCGATATGAACCGCCCCGGTGTATTGACCCGCATTGTGACCGGTGAGAAAGAAGGTACACTGATCGAATAACCTTATTGAGGACGCTGACGTGATTGAAGACATTAAAAAAGAAGCCGAAAAGAAAATGAACAAAGGCATCGAGTCTTTGCATTCGGCTTTCAACAAGATTCGTACCGGCCGTGCCCACCCGTCCATTCTGGACAGTGTCATGGTGAGCTATTACGGCCAGCCGACACCCCTGAAACAGGTGGCCGGTGTTACCGTTGAGGACAACCGTACCCTGGCGGTGTCTCCCTGGGAAAAGAACCTGGTGCCGACCATTGAGAAGGCCATCATGAGCTCTGACCTGGGCCTGAACCCGACCACCAGTGGCGATGTTATCCGTGTTCCGATGCCGATGCTGACCGAGGACACCCGTCGCGAAATGGTCAAGCAGGCCAAGGCGGATGCCGAGCATGCTCGTGTGTCCATCCGTAGCGCCCGTCGCGATGCCAACAGCATGGTCAAAGACCTGCTGAAGGAAAAGGAGATTACCGAGGACGAAGAGCGTCGTGCCGAGGACGAGATCCAGAAGCTGACTGACAAGTTTACGGCTGAAGTCGACAAGCTTCTGAAGTCCAAGGAAGAGGATCTGATGGCGGTCTAAGCTGCCATTGACCTTTAAGGGTATACACAACGGCAGGCGTCTGCCTGCCGTGCAGAGGATTGCATGACCGAATCAGTAAGTGCCGATATTCCGTTAACAGCCGGAAAAGTTCCACGCCATGTGGCCATCATCATGGATGGCAATAATCGCTGGGCGAAAGAGCATTTTTTAAAGGGTGTGGCAGGCCATAAGGCGGGGGTGGATGCCGTCAGGGCAACGGTTGAAACGTGCGCTCGCGAAGGGGTCGAAGTTCTGACCTTGTTTGCCTTCTCTAGCGAAAACTGGCGGCGGCCGAAAGATGAAGTATCGGCGCTCATGCACCTGTTCCTGTTTGCACTGGAGCGGGAGGTTCGCAAGCTGCACCGGAACAATATCCGGCTGCGGATGATCGGTGATCGGTCCGCGTTCAGCTCGGCTATCCAGAAGCACATGGAAAAAGCCGAGGAGCTCACCGCAGAAAATACCGGGCTGACCTTGGTGATTGCCGCCAACTACGGTGGGCGTTGGGATATTGCCCAGGCGAATCAGAAGCTGGCGGAAAAGGTAGCGGCCGGCGAGCTGCGCCCGTCGGACATTACCGAGGATCTAATCCAGCAGCACCTGAGCATCGGTGACCTGCCCATGCCGGATCTTTTGATCCGCACCGCCGGCGAGCAGCGCATCAGTAACTTCCTGCTCTGGCACCTGGCTTACACCGAGTTTTATTTCCCCGATGTCTTCTGGCCCGACTTCAAGGCCGAGCAAATGCGCGAGGCCCTGAAGGTATATGCAGGGCGCAAGCGCCGTTTTGGGCAGACTGATGATCAGATTGCTGCCAGCTCCCCAAAAGAATAACGCGAAAAAGCGACCAATGCCGTGCTGAAAACCCGAATTATTACTGCCCTGATTCTAGCTCCCATCGCCATTGGCGGTATTTTCTTCCTGCCGCCCCTGGGATTTGCCCTGTTTACCGGAGCGGTGATCACACTGGGTGCCTGGGAATGGGCCAATATGTCCGGCATTGAAGGTCAGCCAGGGCGCGTTGCCTATGCCCTGGCTTTTGCGGCATTGCTCTATGGTTTAAGGCACTTGCCGGCCATGGAAGTGCTGTGGCTGTCGGTTCTCTGGTGGCTGGTGTGCTTCGCGCTGGTTTGCAGGTACCCGGCCGGCTCAGACCGCTGGGGCTCCTCCTGGCTACGGGCCGTTATGGGTGTGTTTGTGCTGGTGCCAGCCTGGACAGGATTGAACCATCTGCGTACCGCTGAACTTCAGTTTGGCGAGGCCAGCAACAGTCTGCTGGCGATTCTGTACGTATTATTTGTGGTGTGGGTGGCCGATATCGGTGCCTATTTTGCGGGCCGGGCCTTTGGCAAAGCCAAGTTGGCGCCTCGGGTCAGTCCCGGCAAATCCTGGGCCGGTGTCTGGGGCGGCCTGGCGGCCGTCGTGGTGCTGGCCGTTGTTACCAGCCTGCTGGCGTCAGCCAGTGCCTCACAGACACTGCTGCTGGTGCTGGCCAGCGTTGTCACCGGTCTGGTCTCGGTTCTGGGAGATCTGCTGGAAAGCATGATGAAGCGTTTTCGGGGTATCAAGGACAGCAGTCAATTGTTGCCCGGGCACGGCGGTGTCATGGACCGGGTTGATAGCCTGACGGCCGCGATTCCGGTCTTTGCCCTCCTGATTACCCTTATGGGCTGGCTGGTGGTTACGCCATGACCAAACGCTGCCTGACGATACTCGGAGCCACTGGCTCTATTGGCTTGAGCACCCTTGATGTGGTTCGGCGGCACCCGGACCGCTTTAGCGTACATGCGCTGACGGCGGGTACGCGTGCGTGCGAACTGGCGGAGTTGTGTCGCGAATTTTCTCCGGCGTTTGCGGTCATGGCCGATGCCCAGGCTGCCAGGCGTTTGGCTGACTTGTTGTCGGATCGTCCCGACATCGAGGTGCTCAGCGGTGAGGACGGATTGGCCAGGGTAGCTGCCGATGCGGCCTGTGACACGGTTATGGCCGCCATTGTCGGCGCAGCCGGTCTAGCACCAACGCTGGCGGCGGTTCGCGCAGGAAAGCGTGTACTGCTGGCCAATAAAGAAGCGTTGGTCATGTCTGGCCAGTTGTTCATGGACGCTGTCGAAAAATCCGGCGCTGAATTGCTGCCGATCGATTCCGAGCATAATGCCATCTTCCAGTGTGTGCCGGCGGACAAAGTTCGGAATCCGGCCGCCGCCGGCATTACCCGGATTTTGTTGACTGCCTCGGGTGGACCCTTCCGGACGCTGCTGGCCGACGAGCTGCGTTCAGTGACGCCGGCCCAGGCTTGCGATCACCCGAACTGGTCTATGGGGCAAAAGATTTCCGTGGATTCGGCCACCCTGATGAATAAAGGCCTGGAGTTGATCGAGGCTTGCTGGTTATTCAATACCACGCCCGAGTCGGTTGAAGTGCACGTGCATCCGGAAAGTATCATTCACTCCATGGTTGAGTACGCCGATGGCTCGGTGCTGGCGCAGATGGGCAGCCCTGACATGCGCACGCCCATTGCCAACGGCCTGGCCTGGCCCGAGCGGATTGATGCGGGTGTGGCGCCACTGGACCTGTTTGCTATCGGCCGGTTCCACTTTGAACGGCCGGACCTTGAACGTTTCCCATGCCTGCGACTGGCCGCAGAGGCGTTCGCCGCCGGGGGCACCGCGCCCGCCGTGCTGAATGCGGCCAATGAAATGGCGGTGGCTTCCTTTCTGGAAAGGCAGCTGTGCTTTGCCGATATCCCCGTTATCATAGAGAAAACCCTGTCGGCCGTGGCGGTGATGCCCGCCGACAGCTTTGAAATCATCTTCGCCAAGGATGCTGAAGCCCGGGAGTACGCCCAGGCATTGCTGCGCTCACTCTGACCGGGGCACTACGCGGACACGTTATGCAGATTATCCAAACCGTTCTGGCACTGGCACTGACCCTGGGCATCCTGGTCACCCTGCACGAATTCGGGCATTTCTGGGTGGCCCGGAGATGCGGCGTGAAGGTGCTGCGTTTCTCCGTTGGCTTTGGTAGGCCTCTGGTTTCCTGGTACGACCGCCAGGGCACGGAATACGCTGTGGCGGCCATCCCTTTGGGTGGCTATGTCAAAATGCTGGATGAGCGGGAAGGACCGGTTCCTGAAGAGCTCCGGGACCAGGCATTCAATGCCAAACCGCCGTCCCGGCGCATCGCCATTGCAGCCGCTGGTCCCATTGCCAACTTTCTGTTTGCCATTGCCGCCTATTGGTTGCTCAGTGTCGTTGGTGTGACCACCGTGGCGCCCGTGGTGGGTGACGTCGCGCCTGAGAGCGTGGCCCAGCGTGTGGGCCTGGAAGAGGGCATGGAAATCCATGCGGTGGACGGCCATCAGGTGACCTCATGGCGGGATGTCAGCATGCGTCTGTTGGAGCGCGCCGGCGAGCAGGGTCAGATTGCCCTGGACGTGTCCCAGGATGGCTCCCGGGGTACGGTTACCGGCAGCCTGGGTGGCTGGCGCTTGAATGAAGACACGCCTGATCCCCTGAATTCATTTGGCATTGCGCCCTGGCGCCCGGAAGTGCCAGCGGTGATTGGCCAGGTATCTGAAGACGGTCGCGCCAAAGCGGCTGGGTTAAAGTCGGGGGACCGGGTTGTTGCCGTGAACGGCGAACCTCTTAAGGATTGGTTTGCACTGGTGGAACATGTTCGCACCTCCCCGGAGCAGCCTCTGGATCTGACCATTGAACGCGATGGCCAGACTCGGCAACTGACGGTTCGGCCGGCTTTGAAAACCACCGAAAACGGCGAGGACATTGGTTTTGTGGGCGCGGGTGTTGCCTCCATTTCCTGGCCGGATGAGCTGTTGCGGGAAGTTCGCTACGGGCCTCTGGAAGCGATTCCGAACGCCGTCTCGGAGACCTGGGGTGATACCCGCCTGACCCTTGTGGCTATCAAGAAAATGGTCACAGGGCTGCTGTCACCGACCAACCTGAGCGGTCCGATTACCATCGCGCGCGTCGCCGAGGCGAGTGTCAGCTCAGGATTTGAAGATTTTGTGCGGTTCCTGGCCTACCTGAGCGTCAGTCTCGGTGTGTTGAACCTGTTGCCGGTGCCGGTGCTCGATGGCGGCCACATTGTTTATTACGTGATCGAAGCCATACGCCGAAAACCCGTATCCGAGCAGGCTCAGGCACTTGGATTACGAATTGGTATGGCTTTGATCCTGACTTTAATGGCGTTTGCTCTTTACAACGACCTGATGCGGTTGTGAGAATTGCGGGCTCCTTACCGCAAATTAACCAGGCGAAAACTGAATGAGACGTTCCCTTCTAGCTGTAGCCGTTGGCCTTGCACTTGGCACAACCGGTATTGATTCGGCACTGGCAGACGAATTCACGGTGGCGGATATCGAGGTGGAAGGCCTCCAACGGGTATCGGCAGGTTCTGTTTTCTCAGCATTTCCAGTCAACATTGGCGAGCAGCTTGATGAAACTGCGCTTGCCAGTGCCATCAAGGAACTGTTCCGAAGCGGATTGTTTACCGATGTTGAGGCCAGTCGCGAAGGTGGCGTACTGATTCTCACGGTTAAGGAGCGCCCCTCCATCTCTTCGATTGAAATCGAAGGCAATAAAAACATCGAAACCGAGATTTTGATGGATGCCCTGGCCGGCGCCGGCCTGGAAGAGGGGCAGGTGTTCCAGCGCGCCACGCTTGAGCGGCTGGAGTTGGAGATTCTGCGCTCCTACATTGGCCAGGGCCGTTATAACGCCCGTGTTACCGCCACGGCAGAGGAGTTGCCCCAGAATCGTGTTGCTGTGCGCCTGGACATCAACGAAGGCTCGGTTGCCGCGATCCAGCACATCAACATTGTGGGCAACCAGGATTTCAGCGACGAAGAGCTGATTGAGCTGTTCGAACTGCGCACCAGCAGCTGGTGGAACTCGCTGACCAACAAAGACAAGTACGCCCGTGAACGTTTGAGTGGTGATCTGGAATCCCTGCGCTCGTTTTATCTGGACCGTGGTTATCTGGACTTCACGGTTGAGTCCAGCCAGGTATCCATTTCGCCAGACAAGCAGCAGGTGTTCATCGCCATCGCCCTTAACGAGGGACCGCAGTACACCGTGGGCGACGTTCGCCTGCGCGGTGATCTGATTGTCGGTGAAGAGGAACTGCGCAAGCTCATTTCGCTGGAAGAGGGGGATGTGGTCTCCCGCTCGAAACTGACCGAGATTTCCGAGGCTCTGTCCTACCGCCTGGGCAGGGAAGGCTATGCGTTCGCCAACGTGAACGCGATGCCGGAGGCGTCAGAGGACAACACAGCCAACATCACCTTCTACGTAGAGCCCGGCAAGCGCGCCTACGTGCGGCGCATCAATTTCGAAGGTAACGTGTCCACCAAGGACGAAGTGCTGCGCCAGGAAATGACCCAGATGGAAGGTGGTGTGGCCTCCACCGATCGCATCGAGTTTTCCAAATCACAGCTTGAGCGTCTGGGCTTTTTCAAAACCGTGAACGTGGATACCGTGCCGGTGCCCGGGACCGATGACCTGGTGGATGTGAACTATGCGGTTGAGGAACAGCCAACCGGCAGCCTGTCCGCCTCGGTCGGTTTCTCCCAGAGTTCCGGTGTGATTCTGGGCGCCTCGGTGTCCGAGAATAACTTCTTTGGTACCGGTAAGCGGGCGTCGTTCGGTGTGAACGTCAGTGATTCGGTGAAGAGCGCCAATATTTCCTACATGGACCCGTATTACACGGTTGACGGGGTGAGCCGGGGCTTCAGCGTGTTTGGCCGCCAGACGGACTACGAAGACGAGGATGTGTCCTCCTACCTGCTGGATGAATACGGTGCCCGGTTGACCTTCGGGTACCCCACGGGCACCTACACCCGCTTGAATTTTGGGGTTGGGCTCACACAGTCCGACATCAAGAACTGGGATGACACCAACGCTTTGGTGGAGGACTTCGCCAGAACCGAAGGCGACTCCTTCCTGAACTATTTTGTGTTCGGCAGCTGGCGCAAGAGCACCCTGAACCGGGGCATGCTGCCAACCGATGGCTATAGCCACTCGCTGTCGCTGGATGTGGCGGTTCCCGGCAGTGACCTGACCTTCTACAAGGCCAGTTACAAGACCAACTACTACTTCCCGCTGACTGACAACAACCGGTGGGTGGTACGGGCCCGGGGCGGCATTGGTTACGGTGATGGCTACGGTGACCGCTCCCAGATGCCGTTCTATGAGCACTATTATGCCGGTGGTTATGGTTCGGTTCGTGGTTATGAGGGTAACTCCCTGGGGCCACGTGTCATTGACAACGATGGCGATGACGTACCCTTCGGCGGTAACCTGCTGACAGAGGCCGGCCTGGAGTTCATCGTGCCAACGCCGTTCGCGGGCGATACCCGGACCATGCGAACCTCGTTCTTCCTGGATGCCGGCCAGGTATTTGATACTTCCCGTGACGGCGCACCCGAGGAAGAGCTGGGTGAACTCCGTACGGCCGCCGGTATCAGCTTCCAGTGGATTACCGCTGTTGGTCCGTTGGCGTTCAGTCTGGCCAAGCCGTTGAACGACCAGGCGGGTGACGACACCCAGGTGTTCCAGTTCTCACTGGGCCAGAGTTTCTGATATTGCTGATCGAACAATAAAGAGCAACCGCAAGGAGATTGATCATGACCCGTTTATTCACATTGGTTGGCGCAGCGTTATTGCTGGCCTGCTCGGTGCAGGCAAGCGCCGAAACACGGATCGGTGTGGTTGATCTGCGCCAGGCACTCTTTTCCTCGGACGATGCCCAAAGTTTTTCCCAGCAGTTGGAAAAGGATTTTGGGGATGAGGAAGCCAAGGTGCGACAGGTGCAACAGGAAGCGCAAAAGCTTCAGGAGCGCCTCCAGAAAGACGGCGCCATGATGAACGAAGCTGAGCGCAAGGAACTCTCCGGCCAGTTCCAGCGCAAGGTTCAGGAATTCAACCAGCTCAAGCAGCGCCTGGATGCCACCGTGAACCAGCGCAAACAGCAGTTTGTCGAAAACGCTCGCCCGGAAGTGGACGCAGCGATCAAGGAATTGCTGGAAGAGAACAATCTGGATCTGATCCTGCCGAGCGAAGCCGTGGTCTACGCCAAGCCGGACATGAACCTGACCGAAGCACTGCTGAACAAGCTGAACGAGTGATGATTGCGGGGCTCCCCGGCCCCGGTATCTGGAGAAAGCCATGACACAGACGTCCTATCGGCTTCAGAAAATAGCCGATGCACTGGGAGCCAGTCTCCGGGGAGACCCCGATACCCTGATTACCGGCCTGGCCACCTTGCAGGCTGCCGGGCCTGGCCAGATCAGTTTCCTGGCCAATGCCGCGTATGGTAAATACCTGAAAGAAACCCATGCGTCTGCTGTCATTGTCTCGCCGGATCAAGCCGAGAAATCTCCGACCAATGTCCTGTTACTCGATAACCCCTACATGGGCTATGCTCGCCTCAGCCATTGGTTTGACCCCGCGCCCGTTGCGCCACCCGGCATTCACCCCACTGCGGTGGTGGATGAGTCCGCTCACATTGATGAAACCGCCAGTGTCGGCCCTCACGTAGTGATCGAGGCCGATGCGTCTGTTGGTGCTCATGTGGCGGTGGGTGCCGGCACCATCATTGGTGCCCGTTCCCGCATTGGCGACCACACCGTTATACGCCCCCGGGTAACCCTGGCCCACGATGTCTCCGTTGGTCAGCGATGTCATATTCTCAGTGGTGCGGTTATCGGCTCTGATGGTTTCGGTTTTGCGAATGAACAGGGCACCTGGCACCGAATTGCCCAGCTGGGCGGTGTTGAACTGGGCGACGATGTCGAGGTGGGCGCCAATACCACCATTGATCGGGGTGCCCTGGAGAACACCGTGATTGGTAATGGGGTGAAACTGGATAACCTGATCCAGATCGCCCATAACGTGCAGATTGGCGATCACAGCGCCATGGCGGCCATGGTCGGCATTGCCGGCAGCAGTCGCATTGGCCGGCACTGTGTGTTCGGTGGCGCTTCCGGCGTGGCAGGCCACCTGGATATCGCCGATCAGGTACATTTAACCGGAATGACGCTGGTAACGGGTGATATCCGTGAACCGGGAGTGTATTCTTCCGGCACCAGTGCGGATACCAACCGGAATTGGCGTAAAAACGCCGTGCGTTTCCGGCAACTGGATGCTCTGGCACGGCGTGTGCGAGAACTTGAAAAGAAATCAAAGGGCTGAGGCCAAAGAACATGATGCATATCGATGAAATTCTGGAATATCTGCCACACCGTTACCCGTTCTTGCTGGTGGACCGGGTAACCGAGGTCGAGAGCGGTGTCTCGGCCAAGGGCTACAAGAACATTTCGTTTAACGAGCCGTTCTTTACCGGGCATTTCCCCAACAACCCGATTATGCCGGGTGTGTTGATTATTGAAGCCATGGCACAGCTTTCCGGAGTTCTCGGTTTTGTCACTGTGGGCCGCAAGCCGGCAGACGGTCTGATACAATACTTGGCTGGGTCCAGCAAAGTCCGCTTCAAGCGTCCGGTATTTCCGGGAGACCGCCTGGACATGGAAACCGAATTTGTTTCCGCCAAGCGTGGCATCTGGCGCTTCAACTGCCGGGCACTGGTAGACGGCGAGGTGGTATGCGTGGCCGAAATTCTGACCGCTGAGAGAGAAGTTTAATGGCAGCAACCGACTGGTCGGGTATTCATCCTCAGGCGATCGTCGATCCGTCAGCAAAGCTGGCGGACAACGTGACCGTGGGCCCGTGGAGCTACATTGGCCCGGGTGTTGAGATTGGTGAAGGTACCGAGATCCTGTCCCATGTTGTTGTCAAAGGGCCAACGGTGATTGGTCGCAATAACCGGATTTTCCAGTTCTCCAGCATCGGCGAAGAGTGCCAGGACAAGAAGTACGCCGGCGAGCCGACTACCCTGATCATCGGTGATAACAATGTCATCCGTGAAAACTGCACCATTCATCGCGGTACGGTGCAGGATCGTGGTGAGACCCGCATCGGCAACGGCAACCTGTTGATGGCCTACGTCCACGTCGCCCACGACTGTGTGGTGGGCAATGAAACCATCCTGGCCAACTGCGCTACTCTGGCCGGTCATGTCACCGTGGGTGATTACGCCATTCTGGGTGGCGGCACCATGGTGCACCAGTTCTGCAAGATCGGTCCGCACAGCATGTCGGCCGGTGGCAGCATCGTCCTCAAGGACATCCCGGCTTATGTCATGGCCAGTGGCCAGTCAGCCCAGCCGCACGGCATGAACGTGGAAGGGCTCAAGCGTCGTGGCTACAGCAAGGACGTACTGTCGGCCTTGCGCCGGGCCTACAAGGTGATATACCGCCAGGGCCTGACCACGGACCAGGCGTTGAACGAACTGAAAGAACAGTTCGCCGATGTGCCGGAAGTCCAGCCACTGATTGATTCTCTTGAGGGAACCGGTCGCGGCATCATCCGCTGATCCGGCGGGAGGGTGTCGTTGACCCAGGCCAGTACCTTGCCTTCCAGGCCGTCCACTCAGCCGCTGATTGCCATTATTGCCGGCGAGGCATCGGGGGATATCCTTGGTGCCGGACTGATCCGCTCCCTTCGCAAACGCTACCCCCATGCCCGTTTTGTCGGTATCGGCGGCGATGAAATGATCGCTGAAGGCTTTCATTCGCTGGTGCCCATGGAGCGCCTGTCGGTCATGGGCCTGGTGGAAGTGCTGGGGCGCATCCGCGAGCTGTTCCGGATTCGTGGCCGGCTGTACGAGTATTTCTTTGCCAATCGCCCGGATGTGGTGATTGGTATCGACTCCCCGGATTTTACCCTCGCCATTGAGCGCCGTTGTCGCGAAGCCGGCATTCCGTCGGTTCACTACGTGAGCCCCTCCGTCTGGGCCTGGCGCCAGAAGCGCATCTTCAAGATTGCCAAATCGGTTGATCTGATGCTCACCCTGTTTCCCTTTGAAGCCCGCTTTTACGAAGAACACCAGGTACCGGTGGCGTTTGTGGGCCACCCGCTGGCGGACCGCATTGCCATGGAACCGGACACCCGGGCTGCCCGGGAAAGCCTGGGGCTGGATACGGAAAAGCCGGTACTGGCGGTGCTGCCCGGCAGCCGGGGTGGGGAAGTGGAACGCCTGGGCACCCTGTTCCTTCAAACCTCGCTCTGGCTGCAGAGTCGCAAGCCGGATCTGCAATTGGTGATTCCCTGCGTGAACCGGGAGCGGGAAAAGCAGGTGCAGGCACTGGTGGATGCCTTGGAGGTTCAGTTGCCCGTGACTCTCGTGCGCGGCCGATCCCGGGAGGTGATGGCCGCCAGCGATGTGGTATTGCTGGCTTCGGGCACCGCCACTCTGGAAGCCATGTTGCTGAAAAAGCCCATGGTGGTGGGTTACCGGTTGAGCAACCTCAGTTACAAACTGCTGTCGAAGCTGGTGAAGGTGCCCTGGGTGGCACTGCCCAACCTGCTGGCCCGGGACAGCCTCGTGCCGGAGTTACTGCAGGATGACGCTACCCCCGAAGCGCTGGGGGCAGCGGTGCTGGAGCGTCTGGACAACGAGGCCGAGAGAGAGCGCCTCAAGCAGGCCTTTACCGAACTGCACGAAACCCTGCGCCAGGATGCCGATGAGAAAGCCGCGCAGGCCATTACCCAGCTTCTGGAGGCTCGTTCGTAATGGCCAAATCCGTTCCCTTGCCACCTTTTGAGTGTTCCTATCAGGGTTGGCGCCTGGCCGGTGTGGACGAAGTCGGCCGTGGCCCGCTGATTGGTGCGGTTGTGACCGCTGCCGTGATCCTGGACCCGGAGCGACCCATCGAGGGTCTGACGGACTCGAAAAAGCTGACCGAAAAGCGGCGCCTGGCCCTGTATGACGAGATTCTGGAAAAAGCCGCCTGCTGGAGCCTGGGGCGTTGTGAGGCCCATGAAATCGACCAGTTGAATATCTACCAGGCCACCATGGTGGCCATGCAGCGTGCCGTGGATGGCCTGGCGATCGCACCGGAATACGTGCTGGTGGATGGCAACCGGTGCCCCAAATGGCATTGGGCGTCCGAGCCCGTGGTCAAGGGTGATAGCCGGGTGGCGGCCATCAGCGCGGCTTCTATACTGGCAAAAGTGACCCGGGACCGGGAGATGGCGGCCCTGCATGAAGAATTCCCCGGCTTTGGTCTGGCACAACACAAGGGTTACCCTACGCCGGTACACCTTGAAGCACTGAATCGCCTGGGCGCGACGCCCCATCACCGGCGTTCGTTCCGGCCAGTGGCCGAGGCCATCGAGCGCGGTGGCATTTACCAGGTGGCGGAAGAGCTCCAGTATCCAGCGGATCTATTCGAGGATGTTGACTAACTCAGGATAATTTCACGGGAGGCAAGTCCATGACGACTGATAAACGGCGCCGCTACTCCGCCCCGGTGGTGGATGGCATCAACAAATCCGCCAGTCGGGCCATGCTCAGAGCCGTTGGCTTTCAGGATGAAGACTTCCGAAAACCCCAGATTGGCATTGCCTCCACCTGGAGTAACCTTACCCCCTGCAACATGCACATCGACGGCCTGGCCCGGGAAGCGGCCCGTGGCGCCGATGAGGCCGGCGGCAAGAGCCTCATATTCAACACCATCACCATTTCAGACGGCATCGCCAACGGCACCGAGGGCATGAAGTATTCCCTGGTGTCCCGGGAAGTGATTGCCGACTCCATCGAGACCGTTGCCGGTTGTGAGGGTTTTGATGGCCTGGTGGCCATCGGCGGCTGCGACAAGAACATGCCCGGCTGCATGATGGGCCTGGCGCGGCTGAACCGTCCGGCGGTGTTCGTGTATGGCGGCACCATCCAGCCCGGTGAGAATCACACCGACATTATCTCCGTGTTTGAAGCGGTGGGCGCTCATGCCCGTGGCAACATGGACCTGATCGAAGTGAAGCAGATCGAGGAAACGGCCATTCCCGGGCCGGGGTCCTGTGGCGGTATGTACACGGCCAACACCATGGCCTCGGCCATTGAAGCCATGGGCATGAGCTTGCCCGGCAGTTCTGCCCAGAACGCGGTATCGGACACCAAGGTGGCCGATTGCGAAGCCGCCGGCGCCGCCGTCCTCGAATTACTGGAGCGGGACATCAAACCCTCCGACATCATGACCCGCGAAGCCTTCGAAAACGCCATCACGGTGGTGATCGCCCTGGGCGGTTCCACCAATGCGGTCCTGCACCTGCTGGCGATGGCCAGCACGGTGGGTGTGTCGCTATCGCTGGAGGATTTTGTCCGCATTGGCAAGCAGGTGCCGGTGCTGGCCGACCTTCGCCCCTCCGGGCATTACATGATGTCCGAGCTGGTGGCCATTGGCGGCATCCAGCCGTTGATGAAAATGCTGCTGGACCGGGGCCTGCTGCATGGGGACTGCCTGACGGTCACCGGCAATACCCTGGCCGAGAACCTGGCTGGCGTGACGCCGTACCCGGAAGACCAGCAGATCATCCACGCCTTCGAGAATCCCATCAAACCGGACAGTCACCTTCGTATTCTGTACGGCAATCTGGCACCCGAGGGCTCGGTGGCGAAGATTACCGGCAAGGAAGGCACTCACTTCTCGGGCCGGGCCCGGGTGTTCCATTCCGAGGAAGAGGCCCAGGCCCGTATCCTGGACGACACCGTGGTGGCGGGCGATGTGCTGGTCATCCGCTATGAAGGCCCGAAAGGCGGTCCCGGCATGCGGGAAATGCTCAGCCCCACCTCCGCCATAATGGGCAAGGGCCTGGGCAGCGACGTGGCATTGATCACCGATGGCCGGTTCTCCGGTGGCAGCCACGGTTTCGTGGTGGGGCACATCACACCGGAAGCCGCCGTGGGTGGGCCGATTGCCCTGGTCGAGGATGGCGACACCATCACCATTGATGCGGTTAACAACTCGATCTCGCTGGACATTTCCGAACAGGAAATGGAGAAGCGCCGCCAGGCCTGGGCGGAACCCGCGCCCCGGGTTGCTCGCGGGGTGCTTGCCAAATACGCGCGCACCGTCAGTTCCGCGTCCACCGGGGCGGTGACTGATTTGCCCTGAGCGGCGTGAGTTATTCGGTGTGGGAGCTGCCGTAGCCGGTCAGCTCCATGTAACCCTTGCCACTGTGGCTGCCTGACACCGTAACCGGGCTTTCCCAGTATGGATAAAGCCCGTTGTTCCGGTAATCGCCGGGTGGCGCCTTCAGTTTCAGGTCCAGACCGTGATCCGGCACGGCGAGGTGCCATTGGCGCGGATAGCCTTCCTCTTTGATGCGCGGTTCCAGAGCCAACTGGCCGGGCTTCAGGGCCACCGGTTCGCCCTGTGCCGGAATCCAGGTGCCGGAACGATAGTTGCCGTTCTCCTCCCTTAACTGGAAGGCCATCAGCTTGTCACCCGAGCCCAGGTGCAGGGCAAACCAGTCCCAGCCCTGTTGGCCGGTCTTCAGAAACTGGCTGCTCCACTCCCGGTCGAACCAGCCTTTGCCGGACACCCGGTGCGTATTCCCGTTCAGGGTCACCGTGCCTTCAATGCGGATATCCACCAGGCTGAAATACATGGAGCCTTCACCGGTTGCCGACTTGGCGCTGAATCCCTGATCGCCGTGGGCCACGGGTTCGCCTCGGATGGTCAGCGTGAGGTCGTAGGACCACTGATCGGCGGTTACCCGCAGACGCCAGCGGTCCGGGTCGGCCGTGGCCTGAAGTTGCCAGTCGTCGAGCCAGACCGAGAAAGGTTCTGCCCGCGCGCCCGCATGGCCAATGCCCCCCCGGGCCAGCTTTTCGGCAAAGTAATGCTGGCCATCAAAGCTCACTGCTGCGTGAGCCATCCAGGCGGCCTGTAACGGCCAGTGAGCTGCCGCCGGAGGCTCGGTATTCATTGGCCTGGGTGTGAGCGCCTGTCGAAATTGGGTCCACTGCAGGCCCAGCGACTGGCCATCCGGGGTGTTCAGGTTGGCGGTCAGGTACCACCACTCAATACGGTGTTGCGGATGTGGTCCGAAATCTTCCGGGAACGATAGATTGTCGCCAGGGCCGGGCTGCAGGAAGGGCACGTTGGTGCTGGTGTCGCCCACGCCGGCAAGCCCCGCGAACCCGGAGGGCTCCGGCTCACGGGAGCAGCCGGCCAGAATGACCAGAAAGATCAGGACAAGTGTCCGTCTCATCGCTCACCCCCGGCCAGGGCGTTGGCACTCACTGGCGTGGAAACGCTGTTTTTCAGTTGATATCGCATAAGCACGGTAATGCTCAGTCCGATCAGGAGACTCACAGCGCCCAGTTGTAACCAGAAAGCGGGGTAGACTGCCATTGGCAGAGACCAGCCAAAGGCCATTGGATTGATGCGGTGCACCAGCACCCAAGTCAGCCAGATACCCAGAGGCAGTGCCAGGATGGTGATGGCACCGATCAGTGACAGCGACAACCGCATCAGCTGAAGGGTGGCCTCCCGGCGCGACAGTCCCCAGACCAGTAGCAGGCGGAAATACCAGGCACGTGTGGAGAAGAATACCCAGCCCATCAGGAGCAGGGCGGTGCCCGACAGCAACAGAGTGAGCATCGTCATGGCCCGGGTGAGCAGGAAAGTCTGATCGAAGACATTGGAAGCCAGGGCCTGGATTGTCCGGTTGTTGCGCACGGTTAGCTGACCAAGGCCCCAGAGCTGTTTAAGCTCACCGGTAATGGCCTCTATAGTGAGCTGGCCAGGCGATATGGACAGGCTCTGGAAACGGATATCGAAAGTCTCCGGCAGTAACGCGGCAGGAACCAGAATCTCGCCGGCGGGCCGGCCGTAGTCCGGATAAACCGCCAGAACGGGCAGGCTCATGGTTTCCCCACCCAGGGAGACGTCCAGGGTATCGTTCACCTGAATGCCTTGCCGGCGTGCCAGCTGTTCATTGATCATCAAGCCGGTGTTTTCATGCAGGCGCTGCCAGGGGGCCGGTACAGAATCCAGGAGTTGCCAGTCTTCCACCAGTGGACCGATGGGGGCCAGGGCAAAGACATCGACGGCTTGGCCAGTATTCTCCGGACTATTTGTCACTGTCGCCCGCCCGCGAATCACACGGTGCCAGGGCCCAAGGCCCTCCTCCCCAGCGGCCCTGGTGAGCCAGTCTGTCGCCAGCGAGGCATTGGCGCCCGCCGGTACTTGAATGTAGTAGGGGGCTTCCAGGCGCTGTGCCAGCCACTGGTCAAAGGTATCTTCAAAGGTGGTGACCAGGGCCTGGACCGCCAGCACCAGGGCCATTGCGAACTGCAGGGCCACCAGGGGCAACGCCAGCCGCCGGGCGAGTACCGACAGTTCCCGATGGCGCCAGCGTGCCAGCGGGTCAACGGCCTGGCTTGCCCGCCAATCCGCAAGTCTGGAAATCAGCCCGGGAGCCAGCACCCCAAAGGCCACAAACACGAGGGCAACGGCGGCAAACAGCCAGAACAGGGTAGGTGCCCAGGCCACCATTGCCAGCCCGGGCAATAGGACTAAAAGCAGGGGCCAGCGGTGCCGGTGAGAGGAACGGAACGGCCGGGACAGCCGTCGGAGCACCGGGCGAAGCCCGTCGGACAGACAGGCAACGAGAACCACCGCCATCATGGTGAGTACCGGTGTTGCCCAGCCTCCGCTTTCTTCCGCATACAGCGGTGTGTCGAACAGGCTTTCAAGTGCCTGGCCGAAGCCATTGCCCAAAATACTCGCCAGCCAGCGGCCCAGCCAGACACCGGGGAAAATACAGATCATGGCCAGGATCACAATTTCGATCACCAACCACTGGTTGATGCGACTCCGGAGTACGCCGTAACGGTGCAACAGTGCGAAGCTGTCCCGGCGCTGGGCCAGACCCAGCAGGTAGACGCTGCGCACGAGCAGGGCGGTAATAAGCAACACCAGTATTCCCAGGGCATCCAGGTTCAGCAAAAAACTCTCGCCCAGCTCGCCGGTATCCGGCCCAACCTGAAAGGGGGCTCTCTTATAAGCGGGGGGAAGGAGATGGCTGCCGGCGGTTGGCGCCGCCAGCAGCGTGAGCTCGTGAGGTTGGTCTTCTGCCCATTCCGCCGCCCTGCTGATATCCACAAATGGCTGGCCATCGAGTCGGCGGCCCCAGGATTCTCCCCCGGTGGTTTGGCTGTCAAAGCAGGCTGCGGCCAGGGGATCGATACCCACGACACGGCCTTCTCCAGGCCGGGAGACTTCCAGCCAGGGCATGACACATAGCCCCTGACGGCGGAGTTTTACGAAATCGGCAATCGTCACTGGTTGGCCGTCAGCCCGAACTATCCGTTGGCGCTCGGCAACCGCCGACTCGCTTTGGTGAAGGCTGGCCCGGGCCTGGCTGGTCAGGTGATGCACGCCGGTCCAGAGCATGGTCGCCAGTACGATCATGACCGCCAGAGCTACAAGCTGCAGCGGGTGACGGCGATAATGGCTGAGCAGGGCGGCCGGAAGCGTCATGGGGCATCAGTCCCTGAGCGAGTGGCCAAGATCCAGATGCTGGTCGCAGCGGGCAGCCAGTTCGGTATCGTGGGTGGCCAGGATCAACCCGCAGCTGTGCCTCGCCTGCAGTGCAAAGAGTTGCTCGATCACAGCTTCGGCGGTGTGGCGATCCAGGCTGCCGGTGGGCTCGTCGGCCAGGATCAGTGCTGGCTTCATGGCAAACGCCATGGCCAGGGCGGCACGTTGGCGTTGGCCCCCTGAGACCTGGTCCGGATAGCGATGGGTGAGTTCGCCAATGCCCAGGCGCTCCAGCCAGTACTGGCTGTCTTCCTGATCCTGTCCGGCCAGGCGGGCCCGCAGGCGCACGTTATCCAGCAGCGACAGGGCGGGCATCAGGTTGGCTTCCTGGAATACAACACCAAGCTGCTGTCGGCGCAGGGTGGCCCAGCGGGCTTCCGTGCGGCTATTGGTGGTGGCGCTGTCAAACTGCTCATCCAGTACCTGCACACGCCCGACGTCCGGGGCTTCAAGGCCGCAGAGAATGTTCAGCAGGGTGCTCTTGCCGGAACCGGAGCGCCCCGTCAGCGCCAGCGATTCACCGGGGCGAAGTTCCAAGGATAGATCATCGAGAACGGGCACGCGCTGGCTGCCGCTTCGGAACTGTTTTGTAAGGTTTCGGGCGGTCAGCAGCGCGTCCGTCATGTCACTTGGTTTCAACGTCCATGGGTGGTCCAACCTGGTCAAGGTATTCGCCGTAGCCTTCGGCCGCCATGTTTTCCTTGGGGATGAAGCGCAGTGCCGCCGAGTTCATGCAATAGCGTAGACCAGTAGGGGGCGGTCCGTCCGTGAATACGTGGCCCAGATGGGAGTCGGCCACTTTGCTTCGGATTTCCGTTCGGACCCCGAACCAGGAGCGGTCTTCTTTTTCAACAACCACGCCGGGTTCGATGGGCCGGACAAAGCTCGGCCATCCAGTGTTTGACTTGTACTTGTCACTGGAAGAGAACAGGGGTTCTCCAGAGACAATATCGACGTACAGTCCTGCCCGTTTTTCGTCGTAGTATTCATTCTTGTACGCCGGCTCGGTGCCGTCTTCCTGGGTAACGTTGTACTGCATCGGTGTCAGGCGCTCTTTTAGCACCTCATCGGAAGGCTTTTCAAAGCTGCTGGCGTCAAAGCCTTTGCCGTTGTCCTTCATGGCGCTTTCGCCACTGCCATCGCTACTGTTGGTTTGTTTCGGGCGGTACTGGCTGTAGTCCACTTCCTGGTCGTCTCCCCAGGCTTCCTCGATGAACTGATAGCGACCAGAATTGTAGGTGTAGATTTTGTAACGCACCGGGTTCTTGCGGTAGTAATCCTGGTGATATTCCTCGGCCTCATAGAAGGCTTCAAAGGGCACGATGTCGATGATCACCGGGTCGTCGTAGCGACCGGATTCCGCCAGCGCCTGCTTGGAAGCCTCCGCGATGCGCTTCTGTTCGGCGTTGTGGTAGAAGATGGCCGGGCGGTATTGCTGGCCCCGGTCGACGAACTGACCGTTGGGATCGGTCGGGTCCATGGTGCGCCAGAGCGCCTGTAGCAGGCCTTCATAGGTAATCACGTCCGGATCGTAGTAAACCTGTACCGACTCGGTATGACCGGTTTTACCGCTGGAAACCTGCTCATAGGTCGGATTCGCTTCGGTGCCTCCGCTATAACCCGATACCGCCTCGACAACACCGGGCACCCTTTTTTCGTAGGCCTGTTCCACGCACCAGAAGCATCCGCCCGCGAAGGTGGCTACTTCAAGCGAGGGATCGTCCGGCGCGAAGGATGAGTCCTTGGGCTTTGCGTCGGTGGTACCAGCCTGGCAGCCGGCCAGGACAGCTAAGCCGATGGCGAGTAACAGTCGCAAAGAAAGTGATATGCGTTTCATAAGACTATCCCGGATATCTTGTGCCTGAATAACTCTGTAATTTACAAAGTGACTTAACAATTGTGACCAGCCAAATGACAGATAATTCCGCAGTGAGGGTTGAGTCATTCCGTTTTGGTAATCCTACGAGCCATTAACCCGATTGGGTTTGTTGGCGTGCTATTCTCGGGAAACAGCAAAAACAAGATAGAGGTCCCACGTGAAAAATGACGGAGAATACTACCCGGTAAAATCCTCCCAGATTGTGCTGAGGGAGCTGATGGTTCCTTCCTACGAGAACTTTGGAGGCAAGGTCCATGGCGGCGTTGTGCTGTCGTTGATGGATAAAATTGCCTATGCCTGCTCAGCCTCCCACTCCAAATGTTACTGCGTGACGGCTTCGGTGGATAAGGTGGACTTTCTGAACCCTGTTGAAGTTGGAGAGATTCTGACGCTCTATTCATCAGTAAACTACACCGGCAAGTCTTCAATGGAAGTTGGTATCCGGGTTGTCTCCGAGAACTTCAAAACCGGCGCCATCCGGCACACCAACACGTCCTATTTCACCATGGTCGCGTTGAATCCGGATACCAAAGCCCCGGAGACGATTCCCGGTCTTTTACTGGAAAGTGACGAGGAAGTCAGGCGGTTTCTGGAAGGGCGGCTGAGGCGTAAGGTCCGCAAATTGCAGCGTCATGATCTGGATCGTGCCAGGCGGGAAATCGATTACGAAGTTGGCGATGATTCGCTGGCGGGGGAGAACTGCAAGGTGGCGAAATAGGGAGAGTTCCAGCGCTATCTGAGTTAAATCAGTAGAAACGAAAAAGGCCGGCAAAAGCCGACCTTTTTTCAATTGGTAGCGGGGGCTGGATTCGAACCAACGACCTTCGGGTTATGAGCCGGACAATTTTAGCACATAAAAATTGTTCTAGAGTGGTCTAAATTGTCGAAAATTGATATTTGTTCTAAGGTTAGGGAAAGATCGCTCTACGGATGGTAGGTAATTCAGTGACAAATAACGACAATTGTTTTGGGCACCGGAATTGTGAAGACGACGAAATCAAAACGACCGTAAGTCAGCCAAGTTCTCACTACTATAGGCTATTGGCTTGGGCCAAGGAGCAGGGCGTTGATGAAATTTTCCAAGCTGTTGCCGCCACCTTTGGATTCACCGAAAACTTTACCATCATCGGTAATCTCTGTCGTGAGTTATCCAGCTCGGATGCGCAAGCCATCTTGGTTCAGTGGTCAGATAACCCCCTCGTTCGTCAGCTAGCACGATTGCTCACGGCGTACGATCGTAGCCCTGAAATTTCGACCGCATTTGCCGGCATCCCGAAGGGTGTTTCTCGAAATAGCACAAAAGTTTCGCTCCGAGCAGCTGGAGCAAATCTCAAAGATGAGCATTTCCTTCTTGAGATGATCGTGACCCCGCCAGCCCTTGCCGGTAACGACTTTCTACATCGTTTGCGGCAGGCGCTCAGGCTATGGCTGATTGTGCAATCTTTAGAAAGGGTGGTTTCCGATCACTGCTTCCATGATAGCCAAATCCAACAAGTGGCTGGCACGCTTAACCTTCCAAACCAAGACGAAAAGCTACACGCCATAGATTCTGTACTCAAACGAGCGTCTAAGCATTGTCCTACTGACGAATACTCTTGCGAGCAATTTACGCTCGCTCTTCGCTACGCATCGTCCCAGTTACTCGCTACATACACCGGATCACGTAAAAAGAAAAAAATTCGCCTGCTGAGAGCCCTTCAGGCAGTTGCCGAGGGACAACGGAATCCAACGGAAATCGAGCGAACGGCCGCCAGCGTCAGTCTTGATTTTAATTCGTTGGAAATTCCCGCATGGTCAATCGAGTCATCGGAGAGAGATGGGCAGCTACCGATTTTTGCTTCTTCGGACAGCGATTCTGAGGAGGGGGATGAGGAGGCCCTTGAACAGTTCTCTTTGATTGAAGTTAGCAGCGAAGACACCCCTGAGCGACAGCGGCTGTCAGGAAGAAGTGTCTTGCTACAGACTGCGGAGCAAGCTTGTTACCTTCCTTGGTCTTGGAACAAGGCTCTGCCCCCAGAAGTAAGCTTGCTTGACGAATGGCTGGAGACAACTCTCGAGGCAAATGACCCGCGGGATAAATTGGGCGCCGCGATCGTTTGGCTGGCAGTTCATCTCGGCCGATCTTTAGATTTTGTGCTGGAGTTTGAGATCACGGACGAAACACAGAATGAGTGGAGTATTTCAACGGATTTTAGAACGCTTCATCGTTATCCGCCGAGGCGACACAGTTCTTGGTATCCCGATGGTGAACAACGGTCAATGCTTGAGCCTTTTGTTGAGCCATTGCAACTCCTCTTGCCTGAATCGATTCACCTCATTTTTAAATCACACTGCCTTAGTTGGGGCTCCGGCCAGTGTTTCTTGTTTCATATCTGGAATCGATCGGAATCGACAGACATTAAGACCTGGTTTAATGGGCAAAGTAAAAAACGATTTCCTCGGCTCTCAAGCGGGTTACTTGCCAACATACATTCCCAGAGGGTATTTGAGGCGCAAGACGACCACTCTCTGGCGCGGCTGATATCGGCTCACCCGAAATCGGCGCTCCCTGCTGCTTGTGGATACGCCAATTGGTCGATCCAGCAGGTTCAAAGTGGATTTGCCCTGTCGGTCGAAGGAGGGGGCTCGCGGCAGCAACGCGTGAATGCGATTGGCAGCGTGCTTGCGCCTTTGGAGACGGTTCTGATGGATGAAATTCGTTCGGCTTCGGATCAACTCTCAGTCGACGTCCCCGAGGACCCTATAGCGTTTCATAATAATGTCGTGAGATACGTTGTTGCGGCGCTCTATGCGGCGACCGGTTGCCGGTATGTTACCGAGCCGTTTGAATCCATTACTCACTTCTGTGAACACCCTACAGCGGTTTTCATTAACGATAAGGGTGATGATGGGCTGCATTGCGGTCGACTGGTGCCGCTCGCTGACGGTGCTTTTAACCTTGTCAAAGAATATTGCGAACATTTGCGCCATTTACGTGAGTCGGTAAGCGAGAAGGCGCCGTCGTTGGCTAACGGAATCGACAGAGTTCTTCTCGGTCAATCAGATTCTTTGCCGTTTTTCTTTTTACTGGACCATGCAGGCCTTTGGCACCCCCTAAGTGACGATAACGTTCCTGGTAATCTCCGCTTTGATTGGAATCTCCCAAAAAACCTGTTTCGGCATCGCTTTAGTCAGCAACTAGCGCGGCTTGGTGTGGACCAAGAGATCATCGATGGATGGATGGGGCATGCGGAACGTCGTGTCGCCAGCTACGGGGATTATTCCCCGAGATGTTGGGTGAACGACGCTGACTCCTGCCGCTCCGTTTTGAATCAATGTTTTGACCGGCTAGGTTTCCTCACGCATTTGCCAAATTACCCGTGGAGCGAAATTGCCTTTGTTCCAATCCAATCTCTCAAAAGCTACGAGGAGCCGCAGTTGTTCGGGCAGGCTAAACGCCATAAGGCTCGAATTCACGCAAGAAATGAAGCCCGCTCCAAAGCCAGTAAAGATCTTCGTTTGATCTTAAAGGCAAAAAGCTTATCCAAGAACTCGGACCTGACTCAGGAGGACGTTGATGAATTAGCCGGTAAGATGATCTTTCGCGAGCAGGGACTGGTTCATCCTCGCGCCGCGTTACGAATGGAAGTGCTTGTGCAGTGGCTGGAGGATTCTGGCAAGGATTTCCGCCGTTTTATAAAACGCCGAACTACCTCTTTTCAAAACGAACGTTCGTTATTACGTGATTCGAGCGCCTTAGCGTTGGGTGTTATGCCGGAACTACGGGCCTGGGTTCGGGAGGCGCGACAGGCCATTCGCCAAGCCCAAATTCCCAAGCACGTGGGCCTGGTTCTGGCCACAACATTTTTGGCCATAGAAAAGCGGATTTCATATCGTCGGATGTTGGAGGATCTGATTCAGGGGCAGAATTACCGGGTGCTAGAACACCGGCAAAAGGTTCTCCTAGAATACAACGAGACGCTAGATCCTGAAAACTTTGATCAGCCAGTCCAGCGGCACCAAATCGATCATGCTACCGGTCGGTTGTTGGTTCGAGGTTTGGGCATCAAAGACTCCAAACAGCTTGAAGCTGCTAAATGTCCTCTGCAGGTTGCAGGACTGGAAAAAATCATTCTACACAAATGGTTGGATTCTGGACGCTCAGGTAAAGGGCTGACATTGGCCTCTCTACTTACGGCTCTTCATCGAATTGTTGAGCAGGCCAATCTGGTTGAGTTGCCCGGTATGGTTGCAGGTAGCCTGAGTGAGCGCCACCCACCGACCAGTGTCAGTTTGTTTGACTACCTGAGAATCACGGAAAATCGGTGCTATGAGTTACCTGCGCAAATTGCTGATGTCGATCTAAGCCTTGACCGGATGCCCAAAATTCCACCGATGGCATCGGTGAACTGTCCGGATGGGTTTTACGATAATGCTCGTCGATTTATTTTAGAATTGCATGAGATAATTAACGACTACAGCCCTCACACTCCTTTTGCTACGGCAAAAACAATCGATCGACATTGCTCAGATTATGCGCGGCTGATCAGCAGCGCAGTTCTGTTGTTGGGATATTGGATTTCATCTCGTATCCGTGCTGGCAAAGGGCGAAAGGGCCAAACTCATCAGCCCTATGCAGTCAGTTCGGTCAAACGATATTTAAGCTCTCTTTCGCCAGCTTTCCGAGGGTTAGCATACAATTCTGACTTCGTGCTCATGGCTGATGATGAGATGACGGAACTGTGCGCTGATATGCTCGAATTTGTCTCATCCAAACAGCAAAACCTCAAGTATTTTTCTGTCCAACTGATTGAGTTTTTTGACTGGGCTGGAGATCGTGGTATAGCGACACCGGACTGGGATGAGCTCAGCTTAGGATGCGCCGCGAGGTCAGTGCGTCCGCGGTTATTTACTGAGAATGAGTACGGGCAGTGTCTGGAGTTGTTGTTACAGGACGATGTCCAGAGTTCAATTCGAGGGTTGCAGTCTGCTTTTGTTTTATTGCTCGCCTATCGGTTTGGTTTGCGAGCCCAGGAGGCGATTGGACTTCTTCGATCTGACTGGTGTGAGTCGGCAGGCCTTACCTGGGTTCTGGTCCAGAATAATTCTCTGCGAACCCTGAAAAACCCACAAAACAGCCGCCGGGTAGTTCCGTTGATGATGGAATTGTCTGAACAGGAAAAGCGTCTGATTGAATTTGTACTCAGTCGATATGACGCGGCGTACGGTAATGTAAAAAATAAACCGCTTTTGGTTACCTCTGAGGGTGATTTTATACCGTATGCGCGATCTATACCTAGTGAGATTGCCGCTCGTCTTCAGGTTGTCACTGGAAACCCAAAAATGACACTGCATCAGGCTCGTCATAGTTTTTGCAATGTGCTGACAAGGGCCTTGATGGATATTGACACTGAGTTGGGTCATAGCCTTACGAATTCGATAGATGACAAAAATGTCCGGAGAATTCTATTGGGCTCCGAGGGTGCTCCGTCCAGGCGGAGCGCCATGGCAATTTCTCGAGCGCTCGGACATAGCAGTCCCCGTACTCAATTTCGTTCCTATAATCACCTAATGACGGACTGGGCCGATAAACTTACACCGGTTGAGTCTCATAACAAACGTGCTATTCAAGGAGCAGTCAGGATTTATGAATGGTCGACGGTCTCGTCTTATGAGCCATCAGACAAAGCGACGGTATTTTCAGATAGAGTAAAGTTAATGCCATTGTTAGTTGTTCAGGCATTGCGTTTAATGGCGTTAGGGTACCCGGCGGAGATCATTGAGGGAAAGTTAAATTTATTTCCAGAGGAGATAGCGAACCTGGAAACCTTTGTAGACAGAATTAACGCAAGTCTTCGTTTCAAGGTTTGGGATCCGGAAAAAAATAAAATAAAATACACATATGGTGATTGCCTTCCTAAACAATTAATTAAAGCTAGATCTAATGATTTTTGGAGGAGGTTGATTAAATTAACAAATTCTCTTCCAAGACGAGAGGAGCTTGGTCCAAATTTTGCGCTACCAACTCTGACTCACGCATCAAACCTTATTGGGAGAAATGGCCAGCTGTTGATGAGTCAGGCTGAGGAGTTTGATCTGATGCGCCTGGTTGTTGACTCGTTGGATCTTTCAGAAAATTACTATCGTGTGATACTAAAAGGAAAGGATAATGAAATTTATGAAGCTGAAGAGTTGTTGAAAGAATATGAGTTTGAAGAAACCAGGGACCCAAGGGCACAATTAGATACCTTCAATATTGATTATAATGCAGGGCTGTCACGTATAAGGGCCTATGCTGGACTCGATATCGTTAGTCCAGCAGTAGGCCCGTTTCATAATAATCATGAGTTTGTTGTTGGCTTTATCGCGATCGCGGCCTCTTATTGTCCGCAAGTTGATATTATCTCCATTAATCACTGAAAGGGTTGCTGCATCTCAAGTTCATAATGATAATGGTTAGGTTCAATCGTGGTTTCTATCTCTTGTATTTTGGTAAGTGTCCATACTGATTTTTTGGTTTTACTATTTGTTTGCTTGATGGCCTTAAAGGAGACCAGTGTTTGATTGGCGAAGCTGCGTGCAAGAACTCGGAGAAAATCTGTATTTCCGCAAAAAAACTCTAGTTTTTCTGATTCATAAGGCTCCGATGAGTCGGTCACTGTTTCGCGGAGCCATACGGATCCGCGGCTAGCCGCTTCATCTAGGGCATAGGCTCTAGCTGTTCCTTCAATGGAAGCCGCTTGTTTTTCCAAAATTTCGAGTTCAGGTAATGTCCCTTGAATGGCCACTGGAGAGGTATCGGTATCTAGAAAATCAATAACAAAACCTCTTTTAACCTTTTTGCAAGCGAATTTTGAGCGAATACGTTGGGCGTGCCCATCAAGAAATTCCTTTTCAGCATCAGTCAGCAGCGGCTCCATGTTCATCGATCCGGCTTCCATTTGGCACAACAGTTCGTTCAATACATACTGTACCGCTGCTCGATAAATGAGTACCTCTGTTGTGCTCGCCGCTTGCCCACAGATTCGGACAACCTGGGTTGTGGGATGGTCGCTTGAGTGTGTGGTGTCAACCTGCAGGCAGTGTTCAATGATTACGTCAGGTGTACCACGGACCTGCTTTAACTCATTGAGCAATCGGACAATTACATCCCTGAACTGCATTTGGGTTGGCAGCACTAGCTCGCTGTCTTCGGTGAACTCGATGACCCCATCAGCGTCATGAAACTGGGGAGCGGTTACTGGGTGCAGCGTCACGACGTTTAGCGTCTTCGGTTGGGTATAGGAGTGAATGTTCATCTTTATGATCTCCCTTGATAATCAGTCTGATTGGCGAGTGACTTCACCTGACCTAATCAATAGCAGCTCTGAACAGGGGGTGAAACCCTTTTGGTGAATCTTGTTCACTTTGGGTGACGTTCGCGTCATTTGGCTTCGTATCGACCCACGTTTCAGCAAAAAAGCTCTTATAGAGGTGGCGTTAGTGGAACCCGGCAGTTATTTCATCAGAAAAAAAGGAGCTACAGGCACAACACGAACAGGTTTTTTTGGGGCTTTGATGTTGACAGATACATGGACTCAGGATGATGAGTGGCTGGGGGGAGCTGCTGGGGAGGACATAGCCGAGTCTAATAAAGCTGAGGATTATTGCACCATCGGTTGGCGGTGCTTTCCGGTGGTAATCGAGGGAGATTCAGAAAATATGCAGGCATCTGATTGGCAGTTTTTTCTACTATCGCGGTATCAAGAGTGGCATTGCTTTAACAGCAATACTCGCTTGATCAAAAGCTACCCTTGTCCGTCCTTGAGAGCGAGGCGGGAGCACAAAAGGCTTGCTGCGCCCGCACTACCCGAAAGGGACCAACTTCGCCAAGGTGTTTCAAACGCACATCAACCGTGTGGTTGAGCGATTGAACTATCGGCCCAGGAAACGGCTGTGCTACCTGATACCGGTGGAGATGTTCTGGGGGAATATTTCGGAGCACGATAAACGAGCGGTGCTGTGGTTATTGATTAATTCCGCGATCAAAAAAATTATATAGAGAATTAAGTCGAATTCGGATATATTTATAAATTGTTTTACGTATAGATATCGCGTGTTTGTTATCATGTAGAGACTAATCACGACGAATTTCTTTCTAGATCACAGAGTGTCGTTAAAATAAATATTAGGCTATAAAATATGAAAGAAGATATTTTGGAGCAGCTTTTCGAAGACTGGTTTGTATCTCAACCAGGCTGGTTTGTGAAGCATAATGTAAAATTTCGTCCAAGCATTTCGTCATTTGATTACGATGTTAAGAAAGACTCAGTTCATTCCGACATTGATATAATAGCGTATTCACCAGTGAAGAGAGGTTGCTCTCGTGTTGTAGTTGTAACCTGTAAGTCTTGGCAAAAAGGGTTTGACGTTAATGCATGGTTAGATCGATTAGAAAGCGAGGCAGTGTACAATGAACCATCGGTGAAATTTCAAAAACGTGAGAGATGGAAGTCGCGGCCTCAATAACTAAGTGCAACACCCTCTAATCGAGTATGGTGTTGCCATGAACAATCACTACCGCCACCTCAGTACGACAGACCGTGTCACGCTCATGCTAATGATGCGTCAGGGAGCCAGCCTTCGGGCTGTCGCTCGTGAGCTGAAGCGCTCTCCCAGCACCTTGAGTCGAGAGTTGCGACGACATGCGGTTGATGGCCAGCCCTATGATGCCCAGGCCGCGGCCCTATCATCCCGTTCCGCGCGTCTTGCTTGCCGGCCCAAGCCCAAGCTGGCCGAAGGAACGGATCTACACAATATCGTCCTCGACATGCTACGAAACCGGTGGTCTCCCCAGCAAATCAGCGGCACACTGAAGGCTATGTTTCCAGACCAGCCCCACTATCAGGTCTCTCATGAGACGGTGTACAAATCCATCTACGCACAGCCTCACGGTGAGTTGCGCAAGGAACTGATTGCATGCCTGCGCCAGGGCAAGACCAAGCGCCGGCCTCGCGCGGGCGGCGTGGACCGCCGTCAACAGATTCCGGATCTGGTCAGCATCCACCTTCGCCCGCCGGAAGTCGATGAACGGCTCTTGCCGGGGCACTGGGAAGGCGACCTGATCAAAGGAGCGTTCAACCGCTCCGCTGTAGGCACCCTAGTTGAACGAGTGAGCGGCCTGGTTTTTCTGGCCAAGATGGACGGCGCTACCGCAACCGCCGCCGTTCAGGGCTTCAGTGCGGCCCTTAACCGGGTACCATTGGAAATGCGCCAGACGTTCACCTACGATCAGGGGCGCGAGCTGGTGCGTCATGCTGAGATCACCCAGAAGACCGGGACGGCGATTTACTTCGCCGATCCACATAGCCCCTGGCAACGAGCTATCAATGAGAACACCAATGGCCTCTTGCGACAGTACATGCCCAAGGGGACTGACCTGTCGGTGTTCAGTCAGGACGACCTGGACGCCATCGCCTTTCAGCTTAATACCCGGCCCCGAAAACGACTGGGGTTCAAGCCGCCGCTGGAGGTCTTTATGGATCTCATCAAGCGAACACAGGATGCACCGCCAGGTGTTCATTAACCCGGCTGTTGCACTTGGAGTTGGAGACCGCCAGTCTTTCAGGGAGGTTGTATCAGAAAAATGGATGGCTGCCTTTTTAGAAAAGCTAGAGCTTGAGACAGGACAGAGATCTTTTACGTATTGCATTGCCGTAACGAAGTTGTCTGGAAAAAACATTCATGAGAAAAGAGAGCTTCTTGAAAATTCGGAAGTCATAAAAAATAGGTTCAAAAAACATGGCGCGAGAATAATGATAAAAATTTTGCCTCTCGAGGAGATAATAAAAAGCATTAATGATAGGATGAACCAAAAACAAACGCCTGTTTTAGAGAATACTGATATTGGAAGATTGCTCCAACTATTACACGCCGCGGAAATAAACGAAATCTGAGGAAGGTCGGAGCAGTCGTTGATTCTGTCCCCTAAATTTTAGAAATGGTCGGTACCACCCATCTAACAGATGAAATCTGTTAGCTTTAGTGGTGATATATGTAGCGTTCACCGACTTCCTCCAGATATTATCAACTACGCAATCTGATTCCTCTGCGAGTTCAGCTTGGATCCCGGAGATATTAAAGCTTCGTTCGCTTAGAGAGGTTACGCCGTAAGCTAAGACTCGATCCATCTTGAGAGTAAATGATTTGAGATAAGTCAAAAGAATTACTGTAGATAGCGTCTTTACCTACTAATATAGGAAATTTTGGCGACCGCGGTAGCTTCGATCAGGGGCAGGGCAACCGGGTCGGTTAAATGGCGCTTACAAAATAAGTGTAGGGCAGTAAGGGTCGTTTATCTTTGTTCTCTCTAGGGTCAGATTCAAAGGCGTTTGGTTCCCTTAAGTAACCGACTAGCCCATGAACTTGAAGCTTGCATATTCCGGCCCATCGTGACCGCCCATTCCGTTTGAACGTGACCGCCTGTTCCGGGCGATCGTGACCGCTCATTCCGTTTTATCGTGACCGATTTCGGGTCGTTTTCCGGAATCGCCGGTCACGATGCCGGAACCACCGGTCACGTTCCTCCGGAATCACTGCCAAAGCGCTGGAATTCTTCAACTTTATCCGGCATACCCGCTTCTTTTTCATGACGAGGAAGAGCGGATGCCGGCTGCGAGGATTTCCATGCGACAGATCATCGAGGTCTTGCGCCTCAAGTACGAAGCGGGCCTGAGCCACGAGCGCATTGCCCGTGCCTGCAGCCTGTCCAAGGGCGTGGTGGGCAAGTACGTCAGCCTGGCCCAGGTTCAGGGTATTACCTGGCCGCTGCCAGAGGGTGTGGATGAAGTCCGGCTGGAATCGCTACTGTTCCCGGCCAGGACGCCACCCGCACGCTTTGCTGAACCCGACTACTTCCAGGTCCACCAGGAGCTAAAGACCAAGGGCGTCACCCTGCAACTGCTATGGGCCGAGTACGTGGAACGCCACGGTGACAAGGCCTACCGCTACAGCCAGTTCTGCCACCACTACCGGCTCTGGCGGGGGCAACAACGGCGCAGCATGCGCCAGGTCCACCGGGCCGGTGAGAAGGTCTTTATCGACTACTGCGGGCCCACTGTGCCGGTGGTGGACCGCAGCACCGGTGAGATGCGTAAAGCCCAGGTCTTTGTGGCCGTACTGGGTGCGTCCAGTTACACCTTCGCCGAGGCCACCTGGAGCCAGTCCCTGCCGGACTGGATCGCCTCCCACCAGCGGATGCTGGCGTTCTACGGTGGGGTGCCGGAACTACTGGTTCCGGACAACCTCAAGGCGGCGGTCACCAAGGCGGATCGGTACACGCCCCAGATCAATGAGACCTACGCGGAACTGGCGGCCCATTACCAGACGGCGGTACTGCCAGCACGGCCCTATAAACCCAAGGACAAGGCAAAGGCTGAGGCTGCGGTGTTGCTGGTCGAGCGCTGGATCCTGGCCCGGTTGCGACACCGGACGTTCTTCTCCCTGGCCGAGCTGAATGCTGCCATCGCGGAGCTGCTGCCGGCGCTCAATCAGCGTCCGTTCCAGGGACGATCCGAGAGCCGCCAGAGCCTGTTCGAGGTACTGGACCGACCCGCACTCAGGCCGCTCCCCGCAACGCCCTACGTCTACGCCGAGTGGCGCAAGGCACGACCGGGCATCGACTACCACATCGAGATCGACAAACGCCTGTACAGCGTGCCTCACGCTCTGGTGGGCATGAAGCTGGATGTGCGGGTCACTGACACCGCCGTGGAAGTCATGCACAAGGGCCAGCGGGTGGCGTTGCATCCCCGTCACGGCAAGAGCCGCTTCGTCACCCTGACCGAGCACATGCCCAAATCCCACCAGGCCCATCAGAACTGGTCTCCCGGGCGGTTCCTGAACTGGGCCACGGACATCGGTCCCGCCACGCTCGATGTGGTTCAGCGCCAGCTCAAGGATCGCCCACACCCCGAACATGGCTACCGAGCCTGCCTGGGGCTGTTGAACCTGAGCCGGCGCTACAGCCGTGACCGCCTGGAGCAGGCCTGTGCACGGGCGCTGTCCATCAACTCGGCCAGCTACCAGAGCATCACCTCGATCCTGAAGCAGGGTCTGGACCAACTGCCTCTGCCACTGGCTGAGGAGGAAACGGAACTGACCGATCTGCCTGTTCACACCAACGTTCGTGGCCCCCGCTACTACCACTGATCCCGGAGAAACCTATGCTGACTCAAAACACTCTCGACACCCTGCGCCAACTCAAGCTGACCGGCATGTGCGATGCCTTGGAGCAACAACGGGCACAACCCGACACCCATGACCTGGCGTTCGAGGAACGCCTGGCCTTGCTGATCGACCGGGAGGTGCTACACCGGGAAAACCGCCGGCTGGACCGCCTGCTCAAGGCGGCTCGGTTGCGGGTTCCGGCCTGCGTGGAAGACATCGATTACCGCCATCCACGGGGGCTGGAACGCTCCCGCATGGCGGACCTGGCCAGCTGTGACTGGATCCGCCAATCCCTGAATCTGTGCATCACCGGACCAACCGGTTGCGGCAAGACCTGGCTGGCGTGTGCTCTGGGTAACCAGGCCTGCCGGCAGGGGCTCTCGGTTCGCTACCTGCGAGTACCGCGCCTGTTCGAACAACTACGCATCGCCCACGGCGACGGCAGCTACGCACGCCTAATGAACCAGTTGCTGAAGACCGACCTGCTGATCCTGGACGACTGGGGCATGCAGAAGGTCACGGCGCAACAACGACAGGACCTGATGGAGGTGATTGAAGACCGGCACGGGCGAGGCTCAACGCTCATCGCCAGCCAGTTACCAACCGAACATTGGCATGACTACATCGGCTCCGCCACGCTCGCCGACGCCATTCTGGACCGGCTCCTGCACGGCGCTCACCGACTCAACCTGAAGGGAGAATCACTGCGAAAAGCGAAAGCACAAAATACGGAATCGGTTGACCCATCGTGACCGCTCAGAGTACAAAACTCACTCCAGCGTGATGGCCGTGTGCAAATCGGTCACGATCCCCGGAATGACCGGTCACGTTCGCCGGAATACGCAAAGCTTTGGTAAGAAGCTCTATGTGACCGCATTTAGGACATATGTCTGGCAGATTTCCGGGTAGCAAAGTATCGCTCATCGGCGCCACTCGCTTTTGCCAACCGCACTTTGGGCAGTACATGGTGAAGGGGAGAGGGCGAACCGGCATACAATTTCTCCTTGTAATGCCAGTCCAATGGCATTCCGTTGGACTGGCAAATCATTTCGCAATGAGCCTAAGTCAGCGGATACAGCTGTTGTTCATTGACGTCAATGTTTGAAATCGTATCCGCTGCAGCCACAGCAATTTCGTTGGGCGCTGTAGGCCGAGCAAACAGTTTGGCTCCTTTGGACGCAGCAGGAAAGTCCAGGCGCTGTTTTCTGAGTTCCGCATCACCGGCTCTCATCTGTTTTGCGCGAGGACTGCGACTGCTATACAGGTTGAAGATCCCCTGCTGTAGGGGACCCAGTTCAACCCACTCACCGTAGGGGGCGTTCGGTTGAATCATCGGCTTAAACTGATTTCTGCGTAACCGGCCTACAAACCAGGAGAATGGCGCCTGATCGTCATGCTTGTTCAGGACATGATTGATGAGCAGGGTGTTTTCCCCAGGCTTGATGCGCAAAAGACCGAGCGCAACCCCGGTTTTGCCTGTGGGCGCGTGCGGGTCTTGCTCACTCATTTCGAGAGGCTTGTGTACAACCAGGTTGACCTCTGTATTGCCGAATGCCCCTTTGATCAGATTTTGCCAAATTTCCTTATCTTCCATGAGCCGGGTAAGGTAACGCGATCGACTGCCGTTGCCAGCCAGCAGGCAATGAATCGCCTCTTCGTGAGGTGCTTCACCATGAACCTCAGCAAGCTGCGCTAGAAAGGCAAAGAAGCCATCCCCAATGCGTTTCGCAAGAAGAGTATCCAGTCGCTCTTCATCAATCGACAAGGTGCATTGCTGCTTTTCATTGTTGGTGTCGACCAGATCCAGGGTCACCTCCGGCTCCAATGACGGGGATTCGTCTTCCATAAAAGATCGCAGCCTGGCTGCCAGCATAATGGTGTTGGTCTGGGCCGCCTGAGTCGCGGCAATGAAAGGCTCGCTACCTGGAAACGGTTTGGCATCCAGTGGGCGCGTAAATTGAATCCGGTGGCTGCGTAGTTCTTCCAGGTTTTCTGCTGCACTAAAAGTTTCATAAACCAGATGGTTCAGTAGATTCTCACCGCCAAGGAATTCGTCACCACTGCTACCAAGGCTTTCGAAGACCACCTCATAGCCTTGAGCATCCTCTTCATCCGTAGACCACCGCATCAGGCCGTAATCGAAATCGGTGGTACCACCGCCAAAATCGAAAACGCCGTAACGTACTCCGTCATCCGTTGGTTCAACGTCGAGCCTTGCTAACGCTGCCGCGGCATAGGCCGTGGGTTCGGTGGCCAAATCGTTAATTTCAATGTCGTTGAGCACGGATGGGCTGGTGTCAATCAGCGTCCGAGGAAGACTGCGCTGGAGTCCTCGGCGGAAACTGGCAAGGATTCTATCCTTAATCTGTCGATCGTATTTGACCGGGAAGCTCAGGTAGTACTTTAAAAACAAACCACGACCGCGCCAGTTAATAGCCATGCCGAGGTACCATGCATAGAGTTCGATCGGATCAAAAGGATCATTCTCGCTGACCTGAAGTGCCTCTCCGCGCACCGGGTTCAGTTCGGTATGCGGTGGGATCTCAAGCTCAACATCCTTACGATCTGAAAGCCGGGTTCGTCGCTCTTCATGGGAGTACAGCGCCCAATGTTTTAGGTTTGAGAGGATGCTAGCCAGTATCTGGGGGTTGCCAGGGTTGTCGCGCAAGCTGGTTTGAGCCTCATGTGAAGCGCGCATCCAATCCCAGTTGAGCGAAGGTCGGTAAGCCTCCTGTTGCCATATCTTGGAGAAAGATTGGAAGTCGAGGCACTCCACCACCGTTGGATTTTCAAAGTGATGGGCTGCGACTGGCTGATAAAAATCCCGGACACCCACCCGCAGCAGCTCTCGGCCACCGTTAGGGGTATCGACAGCGACCACGGTGCTGCTCGTGCCGAAATCAATCGCAACGGATCGGTGTTGGATGTCGAGGCTGGGGTTTCGGGCGACCAGGTCATGTTCACGGAGAAAGTCTTCGGCTTCTCCGTAAAGTTCCCAAAGGCCTTGGTCGGGATCGGTCATGCGGCTCTGGTCGAGTTTAGGAAGACGGCATGGTGTATGATCCAAGGAGATAAGTTCATGCTTACCCATGACATTCGTGTTTTTTTCCAATAGCCCGAGACGATCCCGGCTGTCGAGGATAAAGTAGTCATTACCCAACGACCCTTCGTGGACATCAATAGTCACCATGTCAGATGTCAATAGTGTCAGCCGTTGGAAAGCGGAGTAGGTTTTACGAGCTTTCCTAACCATAGATAGCACGGCTTCGTGAAGCCTAGGTACATGCTTGTCTAGCAGTACGACTCCACCTTTTTCAAGGTCCGATGAGATTTCAGCGGATTCCCACTGAACAAAGGTCTGTGTCTGGAAGCATGCTAGAACCAACAGCTTATCTTTCTCGCTTTTCATCTGAACTAGTGGACCATCCTCTTTGAAACACTCTTCTAGATCATAACCTCCGTTCAGAACGCGAAATCCACCGCCGATGATTTTCTTACCCGCTTTTTCAGTCAGGGCGTTGTACAGACTAGCCCCCTGCTCATGACCGAACTTTTGTACGAAGTCTTTAAAGAGCGAACGCCCATCCTTGCCTCCATCCCAGTTCCCCATAAAAGAGTCGATGTGCCAATCTAGCCCTAGGCCGAATTGCAGCGCTTCATTCACGGCTACTGTGCTGTAGTGGTTCAGCATGGCTAGCACATCACGGGGGAACTTTGTATTGGCGTGCAGGCGGTAGAGTTGCTTGAGGTAAGCGTCTACGTCGTCCAGTTCCAGAGTCACGCGCAAGACCTCACGAAGGTCCAGTTCATGACCGCCTTCCTTAACCACCTCTACGTTCAATAAGGGAAACACTTGGTTGTAGCTGTATTGGATCGGGCGACGGCGCCACTGATCATCTAAAAACTGCTCTCGTGTATCCGTGCGGGCCAGAATACGGGCCACCGTTGGGCTAGTGACGGTGTAGATGTTAGGTAGCGCCATCACCTCGTTATTCTGAGAGATGATCTCCAGCACCTCGTCACTAACGTCTTCGATGTGTTTCGGCAGCTTCACATGTTTGTTTTCTAGAAACATGTCTTCAGCTGCAACTATCTTACTGGCGTCCGGTTTGTGGAGGTTGCGTTTTACACACGGGTCAGTTTTATGAGTCAAGTAGTCCTTAGCTTCAATGGCCTCTTCCATCATCTCCACAACGTGCCCGGTAGTTCGGTTCAGCACATAAAAAACTACATGCTTGCTAGGGTTATAGCCTGTCCGAAATGGGCGCCTGACCGAGTAGGCCCTCCAGAAGTCCTTTAGGGTTAACGGTGAAGTGTTTATGCCTGCCATGATGTGCTTCCGTTTTAACAAAGACTCAATTGGGCTGAGGATTTATCGTGGGCTCAATTCAGTGAATAAACTTGTTGTTCATTTCGATCAATCTCAGAAACACTTTCTGCTGTGGCCAGAGCAATTTCGTTGGGCGCTATAGGCCGAGCAAACAGTTTGGCTTCTTTGGATGCAGCAGGAAAATCCAGGCGCTGTTTTCTGAGTTCCGCATCACCGGCTTTCATCTGTTTTGCGCGAGGACTACGACTGCTGTAAAGGTTGAAGATCCCCTGCTGTAGGGGGCCCAGTTCAACCCACTCACCGTAGGGGGCGTTCGGTTGAATCATCGGCTTAAACTGATTTCTGCGTAACCGGCCTACAAACCAGGAGAATGGCGCCTGATCGTCATGCTTGTTCAGGACATGATTGATGAGCAGGGTGTTTTCCCCAGGCTTGATGCGCAAAAGACCGAGCGCAACCCCGGTTTTGCCTGTGGGCGCGTGCGGGTCTTGCTCACTCATTTCGAGAGGCTTGTGTACAACCAGGTTGACCTCTGTATTGCCGAATGCCCCTTTGATCAGATTTTGCCAAATTTCCTTATCTTCCATGAGCCGGGTAAGGTAACGCGATCGACTGCCGTTGCCAGCCAGCAGGCAATGAATCGCCTCTTCGTGAGGTGCTTCACCATGAACCTCAGCAAGCTGCGCTAGAAAGGCAAAGAAGCCATCCCCAATGCGTTTCGCAAGAAGAGTATCCAGTCGCTCTTCATCAATCGACAAGGTGCATTGCTGCTTTTCATTGTTGGTGTCGACCAGATCCAGGGTCACCTCCGGCTCCAATGACGGGGATTCGTCTTCCATAAAAGATCGCAGCCTGGCTGCCAGCATAATGGTGTTGGTCTGGGCCGCCTGAGTCGCGGCAATGAAAGGCTCGCTACCTGGAAACGGTTTGGCATCCAGTGGGCGCGTAAATTGAATCCGGTGGCTGCGTAGTTCTTCCAGGTTTTCTGCTGCACTAAAAGTTTCATAAACCAGATGGTTCAGTAGATTCTCACCGCCAAGGAATTCGTCACCACTGCTACCAAGGCTTTCGAAGACCACCTCATAGCCTTGAGCATCCTCTTCATCCGTAGACCACCGCATCAGGCCGTAATCGAAATCGGTGGTACCACCGCCAAAATCGAAAACGCCGTAACGTACTCCGTCATCCGTTGGTTCAACGTCGAGCCTTGCTAACGCTGCCGCGGCATAGGCCGTGGGTTCGGTGGCCAAATCGTTAATTTCAATGTCGTTGAGCACGGATGGGCTGGTGTCAATCAGCGTCCGAGGAAGACTGCGCTGGAGTCCTCGGCGGAAACTGGCAAGGATTCTATCCTTAATCTGTCGATCGTATTTGACCGGGAAGCTCAGGTAGTACTTTAAAAACAAACCACGACCGCGCCAGTTAATAGCCATGCCGAGGTACCATGCATAGAGTTCGATCGGATCAAAAGGATCATTCTCGCTGACCTGAAGTGCCTCTCCGCGCACCGGGTTCAGTTCGGTATGCGGTGGGATCTCAAGCTCAACATCCTTACGATCTGAAAGCCGGGTTCGTCGCTCTTCATGGGAGTACAGCGCCCAATGTTTTAGGTTTGAGAGGATGCTAGCCAGTATCTGGGGGTTGCCAGGGTTGTCGCGCAAGCTGGTTTGAGCCTCATGTGAAGCGCGCATCCAATCCCAGTTGAGCGAAGGTCGGTAAGCCTCCTGTTGCCATATCTTGGAGAAAGATTGGAAGTCGAGGCACTCCACCACCGTTGGATTTTCAAAGTGATGGGCTGCGACTGGCTGATAAAAATCCCGGACACCCACCCGCAGCAGCTCTCGGCCACCGTTAGGGGTATCGACAGCGACCACGGTGCTGCTCGTGCCGAAATCAATCGCAACGGATCGGTGTTGGATGTCGAGGCTGGGGTTTCGGGCGACCAGGTCATGTTCACGGAGAAAGTCTTCGGGTTCTCCGTAAAGTTCCCAAAGGCCTTGGCCGGGATCGGTCATGCGGGCCTGGTCGAGTTTAGGAAGGCGGCATGGTTTGTAATCTATATTTGCCAGGGTGTTTTTCACACTGAATTCCCTGGGTTTTAATATCTTACTGGAAGAGTCTAGAGCATAAAGATTCACATCTTTATCTTCCCAGAGCTTTCTTAATTTTTCCAAGCCCTTTTCTTCCACATGCGTGTACTTTTTATGGTTAAAATATAGATTGGAGCTCTCATTCGCTAAGTATAGGTTGTTTTTTATAAGATAAAGCGCAATATCTAAGCATGATTTTTTTGAAAAGATATAGCTGCAAGCAAAGATGTTTCCAGTGCTATGCAGTCTGGTCCCCCAGTGACCGTCGTCTACATCAGTGCCGCCAGATTTTGTTAGCCATTTGTAGCATTCGGCTCCTGATGCGTCTTTTAGTCTAAATCTTTTTCTGGTTCTAAATGGATTATTGTTTGGTTCAGCAAAGGTCTTTAATTCATTTTCAGTTGGTAAATGCCATTTAAATTTACTTCTTTTGTTAATTGATCTAAGTAGCTTTGACGCCTCTAGTTTAGTCATTTCATTTGCTGATAAATGGCTAGCCATGACGCCGAAAAGACTAGCGTGAATAAGATCCATGGGGCTTGCGCCATTTACAGGTGCTTTTTTTTCTGATCCAAACCGATTGCTCCAAACTAATTTGTTATCAGTTTGTAAGGTGGCAATTTTCTCACCTGTATCTTTTGATACTATTGAAAGAAAGGACGCGCTATCTAAAAATCTAAGAAGTTTTGAAGCCGATATTTCGGTTTTGCCTAACGTTTGTGTGAAAATTATACCTTCTTCTATGGGGTTCTCACAGGCAGCGGGAGCAATGGCCCAAAACTCCGATTCTTTGAATTTATCAAAAAATCTGTCAGATAGATAGCTGGAAATCTTTTCTAGGCTAGATTCTGAGTTGGATTTAATATGCTGATCCATTTCAGTTCCTTACGGACAGGTGGTTACGAGTGGTTTGCACAATATTTTCCCATTACCGCTGTCAACGCCTGGTAATAGTATCTTTTCAATGATTTCACCTGTCTCAGTTTGAGTGCTTCGTAGGTGCTTTTCGAAATCATAATTTTCTTTCGGGTATGGCTTTATTAGCTGATATTGGTGGATCTTTCGATTGTTGTTGATCCAAGAAAGCACAGTTTCAAGAAAACAGATTTCATCATTAGAAGCTTGCCTGCATTGACTCTCACAGAGTTCAGTCAGGTACTTCCAGAGGCTTTCGAGGTTCATTGGTTGCGAAAAAACAGAAACTATCTGAACAATTGCCTCTTTAGGGTTGTCAGATATTTCATGCAGACCAAACCGGGAAGCCAACTTGGGATTATCTCTCAGAAAAGAGACTGCCGGCAGTTCTGAGGTTAAATCACTAAGCTCTTTTTCAAGTTTATAGATCGAGTTTTTTAAAGCCGAAATCTCATTATATTTTTGTTCGATTGTAGACTTCAAGCGGTCATTTTCATGTATTAATCGATCTATTTTTTCATTGTGATTGGTGTCTTCAGCCTGATCTTCGGCACCAAGAGCAATATTTTTAATCAACTCTTGCAACGGTCCGTGCTGCTCAAGCATTAGTTTAAGAGCCGAGACGGAGAGCTTATATGAATCTCCTTTCTCTTCGTCTAGCCAGGCTTCCTGCAGTTGATCCAATTGTTTTTCAGGATTTTTGCTCAGGCCCATGAAAGATCCTCCCTGATCTCAGATATAGTATTGCGCATCTCTGGTCTGACTGTGAGCCTGTTGCTCTGTGGGATGCTATCGATAAACTGCACTATATCGATCTGCTTCTGCTTGGGCAGTCTTCGAAAGCGTCTTTGCAAAGTTCTTAAAGTTTCAACTGTTGGCTCTGGGTAAGGGTTTGGGATATCAAATGCTTCAATTCGGTTGCAGAGTAAAGCTAAATCTGTTGCTCCTAAAATATTGAAAACCCGAGGAAAAATCGCTGGCAAGTAATGAAGTAGAGCTTCAGTGTCAACGTTCTTCACTGCGGTATTTTGTATTTTTAAGTGCTCATTTTCACGTTGTAAGCGCCTGTTTTCACGTTCTAACTCGATTTCTTGTTCTTTCAGAGTCTCTACTTGTTCCGGAGAGTTGTGGGTTTCGGGAACAGTCTGCATCTGATTGCATAACCAAGGCACCACATGTTCCGTCAGTATGTCCTGAGGGCTCAGCAACTGCTCTGACTGTTTAGCCTTAATAGACTGATGATGTGAAAGCCAGTGCCAGTTTAGTAGCTGAAACGAAGATGACGTAAAGATGGTGTAGAGTTCCGATAAGAAGGTCAGGCCATGATGGTCGCTGCCATCGGTAACCCAATGAACTACAGCCGGGTCCTCACCTTCACCACGTAGGCGCGCCGCCAGGTCTCGGCAGGCAGAGTTAATTTCTTTGAGGGATGTAGCACCGACCTCATGTTGGCCCTGGATGAACAATGGTCTTGCCGGTTGGCCTAACTGAAAGGCTGCAAGCCGCCCTGAAAGGCGGCATATAACAATGTCTGGTGAGTTCAGATTTGACATTTTTATTGCTCTTTCTTCAGTTCTGCATAGATACGATCAATTTCTTGGCTAGCCTCGTCCAGTGCTTCGTAGAGCTTTTCTGTTTTCTCGATGCTTTGTTCGCTATCTAGACGAGTACTGAGATCTTTTTCCATTGCCCTAGATTGGCTGCCGGAGAGATTATTGTTTAAGTAGTCATAGAGGCTGTAAGCAAGCGTTCCTTGCGCGACAATAGATTTCATTCGCTCTGGAGTGAAATATTCCGGATTCGATAAAGGCAAGAGCTGAGGTGGACCCAACCAGTTGGACAGCCTGAAGGTGCAGTTAAGCTCTGATCCGGTTGTATTCCCGGCTCAAGCTGCCAGGGTCATGGGTTGCTCGTAGTACACCTCATCTGGTGTTTGGTAATCAAATGTTTGATGGTATCGGGTCTGGTTGTAGTGCCGGAAGTACCGGTAGAGCGCCTGCTTCAAGTGGTGTCCGTCCTCGAAGGCGGTGAGATAGACACACTCATATTTGACGCTACGCCAGAGACGCTCCACGAAGATGTTGTCATGGTAGCAGCCCTTGCCGTCCATGCTGATCCGGATGCCATGCGCTTTGAGAACACCTGTGAAGACCTCACTGGTGAACTGGGTACCCTGATCAGTATTGAAGATTTCCGGCGTTCCGTGGCGTTGTAGAGCCTCTTCCAGGGCATCAACGCAGAAGTCGGTGTCCATGGTATTGGAGACCCGCCAGGACAACACCTTGCGGCTGTACCAGTCGATGATGGCGACCAGGTACATGAAACCCCGGGCCAGCGGCACATAACTGATGTCCGTTGCCCACACCTGATTAGGACGGTCAACCTTCAGGCCCTTGAGCAGGTATGGGTACACCTTGTGCCCGTCACCCGGAATACTGATTCTGGGCTGCGGATACACGGCCTGAATGCCCATGGTGCGCATCAGGCGTTGAACCCGTTTTCGGTTTATCCGGTGGCCCTGGCGCTCCAGATGGACCCGCATCTTTCGAGACCCGTAGTACGGTGTTTCCAGATGCTGCTGGTCGATCAGATACATCAGATTCAGATCCTCCTGACATTGCTCACGAGGGACGTAGTACACCGATGAACGGCTCAGCTTGAGCAGCTCACATTGGCGTACAAGGCTGATTTGGGGATGACCTCGCTCGATCATCGCCAACCGGCGTTGACGGCTTACTGATCGAGCTTGCGCGACAAAAAATCGCGTTCCACCGTCAGTCGGCCGATCTCGCGATAAAGCTCGTCAGAACTGGGCTCGTTGGACTGCTTTCCGGCCTTCTTCTTGCCTTCAAAGAGGTCCGGAGCATTATCCAGCAACTCGCGTTTCCAGGTGCTGACCATAGTCGGGTGGATCTCGAATCGGGCGGCGATTTCGGATGTGGTCTGGTCACCCTTGAGGGCGGCCAGGGCGACTTTGGACTTGAATGATGCGCTGTATTGCTTGCGTTTCTTGCTCATGATTCTCCTCCTTGTGGAGATGATGAATCAGAGCTTAGGCACCTGTCCAAATTTCGGGGTCCACTTCAAGCCAGATGTCTTTGAAATCGCCTGGGTTGGCATTGTACTTTTCTTCCAAACCAACGGTACCGATCGCCATTCCTGCAACGGTTTTCTCCAGTGAACTACGCTCTTTCGCGATTTCGGGGTCAGTTTTGTAGTTACGTAAACTGTCCATATACTCGTCAAAATTATTGAACTTATCTGGCGTAATTCCGTCGCTTGCCGCCTGCAGTGAGGCTTCCCCCATGTCTTCGACTTTCTCGCCTGGTTGGAAGATATTAGTGAGCCCTAAAAAGGTTGAAGCAATGTTTGAAACTTTGGAAAGCAAACCGGGAATTTTGTCCATCATTGCGGTTACAGTAGGGGCCACTTTGGCCGCGAAATTGGCCACCGCGGGGCCGAGGGTTTTAACGGCCGTCACGACTGCGGTCGCAGCTGATGAGATTGTGGCAAGTATGGCTCCAAACATATTCTTCTCCTTGAGGTTCAGATTTTTTTAAAATTCTTCAGGTGCATTAGGTGGCTTACTGCATCACGATCATGAACTTTGTGAGTGTTTACCTTAACTTCTTCGATAGTTTCATTCCGATTAAGCAGATTGAAAACTTCTGCGATGCTATGGGCCAATTGCTCCGCGTTTTCATCCAGCAGTCCGGTTTTTTCTTGAACATCGGTGCGAAGTAAAGGGCTTCCATCATGCAAAACCGCAGCCCAACTTTTTGCCAGGAACTGGGGAGTAGTCTTCTCTTTTGAGAGATTGTTCTTTTCAGCAATTTTTTCCCAGTGGCTAAGCCACTGTTTAACTCGATCAAACGCCGTTATCGCGCGTTTGCTGTATTCTTTGGCGTCCGCATCAGCCCAGTTCACCGCGAAGTGGATGAGCTGGTTTTGCACCTGTCGGGTATGACGGACAAATTCAGCGAATTCTGGTGCATCTCTGGGATCTTCTGTAAGCCATCCTAATTGTGTGAAATTGGGATAATAGCGTTTCCGCTCATCCCATAACTGCGTGAGTCCAAGCTGCTTAATGTCTAGCCCCTTCTCTTGCAAGTTGTCTGTTTGAGCAAGGTCACAGCGAACTTTTGTATGGGCGGCGCCATGCCAGCCACCGCAAAAAATTACTGCTTCACCGATGTCCAAGTTTGGAAGAAAGGCTCGCTGTTCATCATCCATCATCATCGCTTCACCCATTGCGCGACGATCGTCTTCGGCAAAGAGTCGGTGTACGATTTTTGTATTCGTATTTTTGATGACATCTGGTATCAGCTTCGAAGGAATTTGATCAGCGATCACTAGCCCTACGCCGAATTTACGGACTTCTGCCAGCATATCGGCAAAGGATTCCACTGCCATTGCGGCGGCTTTATCACCGGGCTCCGGGCGTGATAGCAGGCGGTGAGCCTCTTCTACCAATGTAATTTGTCGGAAATCGGGATTTTTTTCATGCTTCAGGCGGACAGCGTCGTTAATGCAGCCCAGTAAAAGCGCCATGATCAGTGCTTTATCTTCACCACTCTGAAGCACTTCGAGCTCAAGAACGACCTTGTTGTCGAGCAGGGCCTCAAAATCGATCGACTGCGGCACATCAAGAACTTGCCCCAAGGTTCCATCAGTCAAGCTGCGGAGGCGTGATACCAGCGAGCCCCGATATTTCTCTTCAAACTCTTTGCCCAGACCATAACTGATAATAATGCTGTCTAGCCGGGTGATCATATCACCCATCGTTGGCCAGGCTCGCGTGAGCGGATCGAAGGGGTCTGCATCAGGTAAGAATTCGTTCTGATCGATATCCCAGCCTTTATCCTCGTAGGCTGCGAGGATCGCGGCTTCAATCATCATTGGCATTGACGCTTCCATCGGGAATACGGTGGTGAAAACGTTTTTCAGGAAGCTGGCATGGCTTTTTATGCTTTTTTCTTTTCGAATTAACGCAAAGGGATTAATGCGTAGGCTTTGGTGCGGATCGCCGTTTGGGCGGTAATACCGGACATCCGCTTCATACTTGCGGAGCTCGCGATATTCGGTTTTTGCCGGTTCGATGACCAGAAAAGGGAGTCCAGACTCGCGCAGTAGATTAAGGCAAGTCGTTGTTTTGCCTGATCCTGTAACACCAGTTACAAACGTATGCTTGTTGAGGTCATGCCGGTTCAACATCACCGGGTTGTAAGGTGAAAGGCGGCCCTGGTCAACAACATGGCCAATATTAAAAGCCCTCTCACTTCCCCCGTTTGGAAGATCGATTGCAAAGCGCGTTACTTTTTTACTTCGAATGCCCTGGAGCTCTGCCTGAGGCAAGCCAGCCAGTGTTGCAAGCTCTTCGGCAGTCAGAATGCTGCCGATTGTGGTTGGACTGCGGCCAGTAGATGCTGACTGAAGTAAATTTTTAAAGACTGCATGTACAGCTGAAATGTTTACTGATAAACCTACGCTTGGATGGCGCAATAGACTGCAGCTGCCGGATTGAGGGAGATCCTGAACTGTCAGGGGGGACAAAGATATTTCAGATCCCCTGAAGGTTGCAGTCGCTGCATTTTTAAGCCGCTGGTAGGTTGAGTTATTCTCTGCGGTCAAGTAAACGACACCACTGAATAGCCCTTTGGCAACACCTTTTTGCAGGCGGGGAATAAGCGTTTCGTCAATATACTCGGCGAGGTGGCGGGCCTTTTTATTGGCGACTTCCTGGGTTATGCCAAAGGTTTTACCATCACTTTGGGACCAGCTCTTACCCTTGTTCTCCGTTGTGGAGGTGGAGGAGCCCAAGGTATGGGTATCACTTTCGTTTGTGCCTGACCCCTTGCTATCACTTCTTCCGGTGTTTGTTGAACGCGAGCTGTCTGATGTATTGCTACTTTTGGAAGCGCCTTCTGAAGTGCCGCTTGACTGGTTGGTGTTTGACCCCGTTGTGTGAGCACTGCTTTTGTTTGTGCCTTTGGTAGAGCTATCGCCCTCGGAGCTGCCATTTTGAGTATTTGTGTTGCTGCTCGCCTGGACATTTGTTTGCGCCAAAAGGGCGAGTTCAGAAGAAAGCTTGTAAGCCATATCAAGTTGTTGGTGAGCGACCTCCTCGGTGAGAGGTTGGCTGATGACAGTGAACTGCCAGTGATCAGCGGGTGCATTGGGGTCAATGCTTGACTGCATGGTGCGTACAAGCCGATCGATGCTCTGGAAGTTTTCCTTATCGCTTTCGCCCTGGCCTTCGGGGAGGGTCGGGACACCGAGCATCGCTCCACGAAAACGTGCTGAATTGAGTTTGTTTTCCAGAGCCCTCCGATCATCTGGCTTCATTTCATCGCCAAAGTTGATACCGGGCAGTTGACCATCAAGCGCCCCCCGGAGATTTTTAATCGCTTCGTGGGTGTCACCTTGGTCGACCGCAACCCCCAGATAGAGCCCAACTCCGTTTGAGGTGCCCTCAAGCAGGTAAACCAGGCGCACACTCTGGCCAGGCGGAACCGAGGTGTAGGCATTTGCTAATGCCTTTCGGTAGATCTCATGATGCGCTTCATGGATTTCTTCAAGCTTAACCAATCTCAACTGGCAAGAGTGATCTGGTGCCGCTTCAAGCTCCAGTGTTGTGACTCTGGTTAAGGAGTTGAGCAACTCGTGATCCAGAAATGCATCTGTCGGGGTTAACTTGCCTGCCATATAGATCCCTTGTAGTTTTCGAGCCGTGAGGCATTGCCGTCCTGGCTCATCAGCAGTAGAGGTACTCTGATATGTTAATGATTTGTACACGTCCTGGACATGCTCTCATCAAATAATGTGTTTCGCATGTCGCTTTTTGTCGTGCCCGGACAGTAAACCAGACGAAAGCGACAAATAATGTCGCAAGGCTCGTCTGGTTTTCGTTTCCGGGAGTTGTAAGGTTACTCGTCAATGACTGGATAACAGGCATCACCCCAAAGAGTGTCAGGGTTATCCATCATGATGGTCAGGATGGTTGGCACCAACTTGGATAGTAGTGCCACGCAGTCGCGAACCTGGTTGCGATTAACAGAGCTGCCCCAAGTGGCGCCGCCATGGATTAACTGATTGCGGAGGGTGTAGGTTCGATTCAGAACGATTCCCAGAACAGAGGCCGTATCTTGGGAACCCAAAGCATGCTTGGCAGCCTTTTTCCCATCGGCAAAGCGCTGTTCCCACTCTTCACGAGTAAGGCGTTGATTCTGGAAGTCCCAAAAACTCTGGAAAACAAACTTGTTATCGAGGAGGAGTCGGATGCTTTTCGGAAACTCTTTCCAAACTAGATCTTCAAGACGATTCTCCGTATCGAGGTCAACCAGCTTTTCCAGAAACTCCCGAAAAGTCGTCTTAGCGGAGGTGCGGTAGGCATCTTCGATTTCAGTCGCATACGCCGCATTGAAGGCAATCCACAGAAAAATGAACTGACCATCCACGTCATCCATGACCTCTGCTCTTTGGAGCCAGCTCAGTGAGCGGTGTACTCGAAGGCTTAAATTCGGATGCTGCTGGTCTCTCTCGGCGCGGTGACGTTGTTTTAGTTGCTGGTAATCCATGCCCCTTCCTTGCATTGGTGTCGGTGCTAAGTGGTTGTTTGGCCGCTCTCGTAGGGAGGAGGCGGAACCGGAAAAGGTTTCAAGTCATCCTAGAGCAAGCTAAATACTGTTTCTACCGATCCAAGGCTTTGGGGGTATATTCCTTTGGTTAGGTAAGCTAGCTTCGTGTAGTGATTCAACGATTCTGGACACTAGCCTAGGTGGCAAAGACGAAAGGGTTGCTTGTTGAAACGTCAAAGATAGGCCGGTGACCGCTTGCTTCCAGCACAGAATTTCAACTTTCCGCGCAGAAACAGTGAACTTGCTTAACAAATAGTGGTTTTCACCTGCGCCAGATGATGATGCCTTCGCGGGCAATGTTTTGCAGGATGTTCGAATTGGAATAACTGGCGGGATGATCCCATTCGCTCTCCCAGACAGGAAACGCCTGAATCAGAACTCCCATTTCCAGCAAGGTATCGAACGCCAGGTCCGCCATTGCAAGCTTCGTTTCCACGAAGTCACCAGGGTTACCTGGTAAGATAACTGCGACGTCAGCATCACTCTCGGTGTGGTAATCCCCTCGGGCCCGGCTGCCAAACAGAATTAACTGGCTTGCGTCGTAATGCCCACGTAGCTTCTCGGCGAACACAAGAATAGCCTGTCGGATATCAACCTGATCACCCATGACCTCCTGCTCTAGCCCAACGGATGCGGTCTCCTCCCAAGCCTTTAGCTCTGACGGTCTGGGCGCTTCAGGATCACACTGGGCCACCAGCTCATCGAGCTTGTACTGTTTTCTTTTAGCCATAAGATGCTCCTTTATCTCAATGGCCCGCGCCGCCCAATAATCACTGCAGCAGGCACGGTTTTGCTTCCTTTGCCGAAAACCTCATCTTGCTTCTGATATTCGCCGTCCCATTCCTGAGCCCGGCGGTACCGAAACACGTCCTCGGCTTTGAGGTCCACGATGTCGTCATAACCAGTCTCATAGCCCTCAACAAGCACGTGCGTTTCCGGCGACAGGGTTTTCAGTCGTTTGATCAGTTCTTCTGCCGTCATTTTGATTCTCCATGGCTAATTGAGATCCAGCACAATGGGCGGATTGGTGGGCTCGTACCGACCGGTGCAGATGCTGGCGTTAATCAGGCGGGTGTTGTCATGACTGTATTCGCCATAGCCTTCATGGATATGCCCAAAAACGTGGGCCTTCAGTGAAAGCTGCTGGATACGGTCTAGCAGGTTAATGCAGCCAACATTCTGACAACGGAATCCCATTGCGACCAGGTCGCCAATCCCCCTGGGCGGTCCATGGGTGATCAACACATCGGTGTTTTCGGGAATCTGTTGCCACTTTTCATGCAGTGGCTGACCCCGCTCCAGCATGAAGGCCCAATCCATGAAGGTGGGTGTCCAGGGTGAGCCCCAGAATCTAATGCCATTGATCTTGATGCCACTGTCTTGCAGATAGGTTGCATTGGTCAGCGCTTCGCGGGCCAGCTCAGGTGCCTGCTGAAATACCCAATCGTGGTTGCCGGCAATCACAATTTTGTGGCGGTGGGGCAAGGTCCCGAGCCAGTCATTCAGGTCCTCCACATTGTCCAACGTGCCGGCTCCGAGGCAATCGCCGGCATGGATCAGCACGTCGCCATCCGGAATCTCAGGAATGGATCGGTGCAGGCTGTGGGTATCTGAAAGGCAGACGAGTCTCATGTTCTTAATTCCGGCTCCAGTGTCCAGTCCATGAAGGGCAGTAGCCGCACCATGTTTCGGGCATCGTCCACGCCCCGGTGATGGTGCCCCTCGAAGTCCAGTTCGTGGTAGGCCAGCGCATGGGCCAACCCGTTCTTGCGCTTTTGTCCTGTTGTCCGGCGCCAAATGCGTTTGAGGTTCAGGTGCGGATACGCCATAAAGCTTGGTGTGCGTCCGTGTTTTTCACTGTCGGCCAACACATGCAGACGGTCGTAGTTACCCCAGCTGCACCAGATAAAATCGTCAGGCGGTGAACCCAGCCACGCATCCAGAGCCTGCACTGCCTCGGGGAAGCGGGGTGCCTCGTCCACCATCGTTTGGGTGATGTTGGTCAACGATGTGCAAAAATCACTGAGTGTCCGATTCCAGGTGGGCTGGATCAGAAACGATCGGCTATCTAGAAGTTCCCCCTGCCGGGTGGCCAGAGCACAGCCAAACTCGATAATTTCCATATTATCGAGACTCTGCGGTTCGCCCTCAGATCGCATGCGATCCGCCCAGCACGTTGCCTCAAGATCGACGACAAGAACCGGCGACTCATTCACCACGGTTGTTTTCTCCCGATTCCCTCGGAGATTCATCGCCATGAGTAGGGTCCGTTACGTCCGTATCGTCTGAATCAGTCTCCCAGCACCCATCAAACGGCCGATCGTACCGCTTTACCGAACCTTTCAGCCGTTCCAGTGGCTCCAGTTCCTCCGGTAGTGGCGTTGCCAGTTCGTCGGCATGCGCCGTATGGGCATCCAGGTTTTTCAGGAGTTCTTGTTCCGTCAATGGTTTGCTCATGGTGTGGTCACCTCAAATCGTCCAAATTTGGACGATGTTCGTGTGAAAATGTCTTCTATGGGTGCCAACGTGAATTCGCCAGTGGCCTCAAAGGTATCGATCCAGATCTGATTGCCGCGAGTCACAACCTCGGGGGTCCCGATGTGGCCGGACATCACAGCGGAGACACCCGCAATAACCTGTTCTGGCCCCTGCGCTCGATCCCAAGGCCAGGTGCAGTCGATGGCCAGTTTCTCCGAATAGGTGGCATCCTGAAGTCGGCGCCAATCATCAAAAGGGCTTTGAGCGTGAACCAGTCCGACTGTGTGTTGACCGCAGGAAACCGTCATCGACAACGGAAATTCCCGAGCGCTACGTTCAGCCAATCGCCGGTAGCCGCTAAAGGATAAATCGTCGGCCCAACCACCCCCGATCAGGCGGTGTTTTACCCGATAAGCCTCGTGTTCGGAACGAGCCAGAAACATCAACTCGTGATTGCCAAGGACGCTGAAAACCCCGTCGGTTGAAAGCGCCCAGTTCAACGTCGCCTCGGAATCCGGGCCACGATCGACCAGATCACCCAGAAGGAACAATCGATCCACGCCATAACGGAACCCTGCCTGCGTCAGTTGCGCCTGAAGCACTGACAAGTGGCCGTGCACATCGCCGCAAATCCAGTCGATACCGGCGGGATTGGGGGCAATAGTCTGGTGGGTGACAAGCTTCATGGCCTCAACCGTAACTACAATATGTAGGCGTTACGCCTATAATTGGGCACTGTATGTAGGTTATCTGCACTTGTCATCCTAGCAATGAATGATCGATCCGGCTACTGTAAGAGAACAGCTTTGAATCTGGAACGGTAGGGAATTGGTCATGCTGCGCATCACCGGAGTGGAGGACGCCCCGTTCTTTTTATTGCCGCACCGCACCAGCGGCCCGAAGGATAAAGTACGCCGTAATCAGCTGGCGTTTTACCGCGCCTACGCCACCGGTCTGCCGGACACCACAGAGGCGTTGGTCTTTACCTCGGATCTCCAGGGCCGGGAGGCCGGTGGACAAAACCGCCTGCTCGGTGTGCCGGTCGCCGAGGCTCTCAATGCCATGATCCACAAACAGGAAATTCCTCAGCCCGCAGGGGTGTGTTTGTGTGGGGATCTGTACGACTACCCGGATTGCCATAAACTCGGTGGTACCGGACCGGTCGATGAGGTGTATGAAGCATTCTCCAAGGTAGCGCCAGAGATCCTTGGCGTCATGGGCAACCACGACCAGCTGGCCCAACCGGATGCGTTACCTGCAAACGTCCATATTCTGGATGGCGGACTTCGGTCGGTAGATAAGCTCACCGTGGGTGGCGTCTCCGGCATCGTTGGCAACCCGGGCCGGAATCAGCGGCGTACCGAAGTGGACTTCCTGTCAGCGGTTGAAAAGGTGACCCGTCGCCGCCCGGATTTGTTCCTGCTTCACCAGGGGCCAGCGGATGAAGAGCGGGGGCGCCGCGGTGATCCGGACGTCGCGCTATCACTGGCCACCGGTTACGAAGGCCTGACGGTGTTCGGCCACACCCGCTGGCAGTGGCCCTGGCTGATGACGCTGGGTGCCGGGCAGGTGATGAACGTCGATGGGCGCGTGGTGGTTATCTTGAATGAGCACCGGTACGGTTGAGTACCGGCGTAGAGGGCGGAGCTAATACCATGTTCACGAGGCTGATCGACGATCAGCTGATCAACGGCACCGACTGAGAAAGTCGTTTATCCAGCGAGATTCGGCAGCGGTGAATGACAAATCGTACTTTTTGACGGTACGAACAAAGCGGCTGACGTACCCGCACTGGCCTGTGGGCGGCAGCCATTCATCAGGGCCTTGCGCGCCCTTGCTGCGATTGAGACCGAGCTCGACGGGCCACAGGTGGGTTAAATCATTGGCAAACCGCTCACGCTTTTCGTCGCTCCACTGCCTGGCGCCGTGCTCCCAGGCCCAGGCCAGTGGAACCACATGATCAATGTCGATGTCCGAGGCGTTTTGAATGACTTCGCCGGTAAATGGACTAATCCAGCGACCGCGTGTCACGCGGCAGCGATCAGCACTGGCAAACTGAACCGGTTGGACGGTCGAAGTCTCAATCAGCGCCTCTGCCCGGGCGTTCTGGCAGTCGCCATCGGCATCGTCCCAACCGTGACCAAAGGCACTTCGTTCATAACCAGCCTTGCCGCCTGTTTCGGTGCGAGCTGAGCTATGGCTATCAAGGCTGATGCCGCTAGGCAGTCGGCCACCCGAGTCAAGGCAGTCTTGCAGTGAGTCAAAGCCGTAGTAGGATTGGGTGCGATCGTACCAGGCGCTCTCCGGCGGATGGCATAAACCACTTCTAGATTTTTTGATCAGTTCCGCAGTCAAGGGCGTACTGGTCAGTAGTAAAATAACGGCAAGAGCGCCGATCCTCAGTCGCATGGCGTTTGGATTCCTTTCAAGTCGACAAGTAAGCGTCAGCACAGGCGTTGAGCGCCGAACGGGACACAGAATACTGGGTCCGTTCGGATCGTCCAAATTTGGACGCTTGAGACGCTTTTTTCTATTAACAACAACGGAGACTAATACTCACTTATGGCCATCCATTTTTATGAGAGAGGCCGGCTTACATCGGGTTTTCACGGCTGGCACGTAACAGCGACACTCAGAGGAAAGCGCTATCAAAAATATCTCAGCTTGAGACCGCCAAAACCAACGATTCCCCCCAAGGTCTGGTATCGCTACCAGGAAACCCGGGCACGCTATTACGATGCTCGGTGGTCTGCCCGATCCGCAGCTTTGCAGTACATTGATGCCTTGAAAACAAACCATCCAAACACGCGCCCGGGTCGTGGCGTCGGATTTCGGGGCATCACGATGGGGATCACCACCGGTGACCGGGTGGATCAGGAGCGCTGTTATTTCTCGGTAAACGAGCCGGGACGCGCGGTCCGCTTCTACATCAATGAGGACTGCACTTTGTCACAAGCTTGGGAGCAGGCCGTGGAGCACTGGGGGCAGGTGTTCGGTATTCGCCCCAAGGACATTGAGCGAAAACATCAAAAGCCCGTCAGCCCTTCAGCTTTCAAAGCCCTTCGAAATCAGCTCAACGATCATGAGGGTTACAACATTTCCGTTGAGGCTCTGCACCATGTGTATGCTGAACAGCGAGCCGAGCTCGAGCGGAAAAAAGCACGTGAGCAAACTCAAGGTGAGGTCACCGAGGATGACTTGCTAGGATGGTACGCCAGCCTGAAGCAGGAAATATCAGAGTACCAGAATCGCTGAATTAAGACGGAGCTGGGGGAGGGAGAAGGATGCCAGGTCTCTCCCTGACCGTCACACCACTGAGCAGGTGTCGCGTATGCCTGACATCCAATGTCGGACTTGGTCGAGCGATGTATATCAACCCGACCCAAACAAAGCTTAGCATATGAGCGATTTGCCGCAAGTGGTCGTGAGGGGCTTGATCTGACGCATGGCCCGCTGTGTCATGGCAGGGCAAGCTTGGCAAAAACAAGGGAGGAAGTTGTCAGTGGATGATACCCGGCACCGAATCGAGAAACAGAAAACGGCTCTGCGCGCCGCGCTGGGTTTGATTCCGAAGGATCGACGAACCGGGGTGCTTCACAGCATGCGGGCGGACGCTCGCCAGCGCTTGAACTTTGATGCCGCGCAGCTCGAGCGCGAGCAGGCAGAGAACCATGACTTTCTCGAACAGCTCTATGAGCGATGCAATCTGTTCAACGAAACTGAAGCCGGTCGACGACTGAAGGCCCGGAAAAAATACCGGCTTTGGATTTGGTGGCTGTGCACCCTGGTGTTCTCGGCACAGCTTTATCTGTCTTCATACCCCGCCTTTGACTGGATGAATCGCCCCGGGTGGCTGGCCGTGGTCATGCCGTTGATCGCTGCGACTTATGTGGTGATGTTGATCAGCGTGGTGCGGGATCTTTGGTGCCGCAAGCAATGGAAGCGGGAGGAAATCCAGCGAATCACTTCGACCCCCCTTGAGTTGCCGCAAATCGTTCTGCACGCAGTGGATGAGTTGTTGGAGGAGCATTACCAGTCTTGATGATAGTGGGGGGAGGTTGCCACCAGGTCCACGATTACTTAATCAGAGTAGCTTGTAGATCCAAATGAAAGCCAGTGGCATGCATTTCTAGATACGATGCTCCTGTTGATCACGCAACAACGCCCACAGAACGGTAGGTTGCATTTGATAGGCTTTAAAGTGGTGCCCGTCTGGCAACCGATAGGAGTGCCATCATTGATGAGCGCTCCGGGGGCGAGTCTGTGTTTCAGGGGGGGCAGTTGTGGTGACTTTCAGGGTATTAAGTTCTTGGTCTGGTGAGGCGGTCGCACCTATAAAACCGGGCTGCGGAACAGCACTAACCGCAACCGTGTGGTTTGCTAGTAGGCGTAGGCACCAGAGGCTGGAAAAGTCCGCAGAAGAGTTAAGTCCGAGGCCAGATCGTCATTGCAAATCTGCTGCGAAAGCAGGAAAGCTTTAGCATCTTTACGCGCTCAGGAGTATTGTAATGGAGTATAATAAAATGGTTGGACTGTGTGCCTAATGTTGGGGAAGATAAACTTGGGAGGTTGTAAATAATTTTGTTGTTGAACGCTGATAATGGTTTTTTTAACTTAGTTGAGTCCATATAAATTATATCATTGGTATGATAATGAATTTTGGGAAAAATAAAGAAATTGGTAGTTTTTTGGGTGAAGCTCCAATTATTAATGATAAAAGGATTGAGGCTTGGTGTTCATGGTGTGGTGAGTATGGGTTTCATACAGAATTAATCTATCGAAATATGGCGCGGTCGACTTATCGTTGTGAGAGTTGTTTTCAGCCAACAATTCAGTGCCGTTATTGTGATAGCATGGCTAGAGCAGCCAATAATGATGCTTTTCAAAACGAGACTAAAAGTAAATGTAGCGCATTTTCTGATTTTTTCGTTCGTAATTGGAATAATGAATTCTGCTCGGAGCATGATGGCACAACTCCAGACTTCACAAAAATAAAAACCAAGATAGGTGATCTATCTCAATTTTCAGATCTAATGAAGCCTAGAAAGAAAAATCTCTACAGACTCACGAAGAATGCAGCAATAATTGGTAGCGGAGCTGTTACTTTAGGTGCTGGTTCCAGTCTGGCTAGGTTTGGCTTGATGCCATTTTTAAGCTCTGCGATTCCTATTAGTAAAACAGCATATGAAATTTCTAGTGCTTATTTTAAAGATGTTCCTAATTTTAGTTTTTCGCAGATTCGTAAGCCAAGAAATAGTAGTAATCACTGTACTATTGTTGTTAATGGATGGATGTCCGAGGAAAAGTTTAATTCAAAAACTAGGTTGAAGGTGGACGCCAAAGATTGGCTTAATGGTTTGCCTTTTAGTTTTGATGATATTTGGCACTTAAATTGGGAGTCAAAAAGCTTTCTTAAGATTGCTGGATGGATTGGCTCTGGAGCGACTCTATCAATGCCAATTGGTAGTATAACGGGAATCGTGTCTAATCCTTGGCATTCGTCAATGATAAATGCTCAAAAAACTGGGTTTATTCTTGCTGAGGCTATTAGCCGTGTAGAGGGAAAAACCTTTACCTTAATGGGGCATTCTTTGGGAGCCCGCGTCATCGCTTTTGCACTGAATGCTCTTGCATCGAAAGGTATTGACTCGGTTGCCGATGCTGTTTTGCTTGGGGGTGCGGTAGACAAGAATGATTCAGAATTCTGGGAAACAGCTGAACGAGCTGTTGCTGGTCATATTTATAATTGCTATTCGACCCGTGATGATGTTCTGAGAAAACTTTACCGTATTGCGAATCTCGGTCTTTCTAACCCGATTGGCCAAGGCAAGATTGTTGGTCCCGCCATAAATGTGGATTGCTCGGACATCGTAGGTAGCCACCTTCAATGGAAAGAAAAGTTACTTCAGGTCTTGCCACGCCTGTCCATTATTTAGGTGCCTTATATGCCTACCTGGCGGCGAACTCGCTACAGGTTTTCCATGGCCTGATGGTATACCTCCAAACCTGCTGACTCTGGCTAACCCGCTAATGACGCCGGATTTTGGGCAAGTGATGAATGTAGATAGGGATTGGTGGTTTTCGCAAATGATCGCCGGTGAGGTCCAATGCCAGCATAGAAAAAATGTAAATGGCTGATGCAGAGGATCCTACTCTATCTTTGTTCATTCCCACCTGGGCGTGGTCGGACAGTATCCGATGCGCCACCACTGGATCCGGCCCAGCTGGCTTCGCTGAGCGTGTTCGTCTCCGGCGGACAGGATGGGGACTTCTGTCTACGGATGAAGAGTTGGTTTCTTTACTGAGTTCATGGCCGGCTGATAGTCGAGGTCAGTTGACCTTCCTCTCTTTACCCACCAGAATACTGTATAAATAAACAGTTGCGGTGTTGGTATGTCGTGCATTGTGTTGGGGGATTTTCGTTCCCTCTCTCGCCTGAGCATTCCGTTGTTCCTGGAACGAGTGTCGGCGGGCTTTCCGTCGCCGGCAGAGGATTACATCGAAAAGACTCTGGATCTGAACGAGCTGTGTATCCGGAATCCGGTGGCGACGTTTTTCGTGCGGGCTCAGGGCGAGTCGATGATCGAGGCCGGTATTTTCCCGGGCGATGTGCTGGTGGTGGATCGTTCGCTGCGGGCCACCCATGGCGACATCATTATTGCCAGCCTGGAGTCGGAGATGACGGTCAAACAATTGCACCTGGCGCCCAAGCCGGTTCGGCTCATACCACGTAACCCGGCCTATCATCCCATCATCATTGATGAAGACAGGACCCTGGAAGTCTTCGGGGTGGTCACCAACGTCGTTCGGTCATTGAGTAGGGGAGGGCAAGCAGGATGACTCAGGCTGATATTTCCTTTGTCACCGTGCGTCGGCAGTTTGATTTCAGAACCATTGAGGTTGGCCGTTGGGTGGCGCCGGCTGAGCGAGACCATGCGGCGTATCGGTTCTACCATGCGTTGCATGACCTGATGGCCGTGCTTCAGGGGCCGGAACACTTAATCTCGCTTCGCAACACGCTCGGGCTGCAATACGGTATTGGTGGCCGGCCAGGTGTCGCGGCCCATTACCTGCCGGCCACACGCCAACTGGCACTGGCGAAAAACGCCGGGGCCGGTAGCTTGGCCCATGAATGGTTTCATGCGTTTGATCACTATATGGGCGGCAAGGCCTTTCGACACACTGGGCCGTTTAAATTCGCTTCCAGTGCCTGGCTGGAAGGCGCACTGCAAAAGCCCCACGCGCTGAATGATCGGCTGACCGATTGTCTGAAAGCCATTCTGTTGACGGATGACGGTACAGGGCCCAGTCCGTTGTTTGACTGCTCCCGGCAGGCAGACGCCCGTCTTGGTGTGCTGTATTACGCCAGACCGGAGGAGATGTGCGCCCGAGCATTCGAGGCGTTTGTGGAAGACAACCAGCCGGACAACCATTTTCTAGTGGACGGCACCGTGTATTCGGACGAAGCGCAGGCCGGATTGTATCCGCAAGGACGTCAGCGCCAGGTGATCAATGACGCTTTCCAGACCTATTTTTCATCGCTGGGTGAGGCACTGTACCGAGAGCAGGCCAAAGCGGGATGAAAAGCTCAGTCTACGCACTGGTCGATTGCAACAACTTCTACGCCTCCTGTGAGAAATTGTTCCGCCCCGACCTGCGCCATTTGCCGGTGGTGGTGCTGTCCAATAATGACGGCTGCGTGGTGGCCCGGTCCAGGGAGGCCAAAGCGCTGGGCATCAAGATGTTTTGTACCACAGATAATGTAACTTGCCTGTTGCAGTCTTAAACCACCCTTTTATACTGAATAAAAATACAGTATTGGAGATTCGAGGGTGGAGTTCCTTCTTGCTACGTCAGAGTTTGAAATCAGGGGCCACTGCTATGAAGGGTTCCCGATTCTTCTCAAAGCCAATCATGATGTGTTTGTCGAAGGAATGGAATTTCTCGTTCATCACTGCTTAAAACGTGGAAGTGTGCAAAGCCGAGGTAGCTGGGAAACGTTTGGAAGAGATCTGTGTGATTATTTCGAGTTCATCGAAGCCAATGGGTTTGATTGGAGAGAGCTTGATCACCGAAATCACGAAACTCTGTTAGCCCTGTATCGGGACATTTCCTTTGATCGATTTAACCTCAATGCCTCAACCGTCAATCGACGACTTCATCTAGTAATCAAGTTCTATCAATTTGCTCTCAAGCAAGGTTGGGTAAGCACACTGCCTTACGACCTTGAGACAGTGAGAGTGAGGCAGACAAAGGGTTTCCTGACACACACAGATACCTCCGGGGGATATGCAGTAAAGCCGGATGTGCTGCTGAAAACCACGCCAACCAGGATCAAAGTCCTCAACAAAGAGCAGGTCGATGAGCTGCTCAAAACTATCAAGAACAAAACTCTCCGATTGATCGTTCGGTTGGCATTGCTGACGGGTTTGCGAAAAGAAGAGCTGCTGACGTTTCCAGTTACCTCTGTGTCGGCACCTCAGTCGGTCTCGGCCCGGAGTCATGTGAAGGTTGAGCTAGATCCCCAACAGATGAAAACCAAGGGAGACGTTCCACGGACGATCCATGTGCCTATTTCATTGATGGCGGATCTCTGGGATTACCTGATCCACGAACGTCATGAGACGATTAGACAGCGCGGGACGCACCCGAAGACGCTCTTTGTCACGGCAAAGGGAAAACCCTGGAGTATTCGGACCTCACTCAACAATCAACTGAACAGACTGGACTTATCGTTTGCCTGTCATCCCCATGTACTGCGTCATACCTATGCGACACACACCCTGAAATCGCTGATGACCCGCAAAAGCAATACGTTCAATCCGTTGCTCTATGTGAGAGATCGACTGGGGCACAGTAGCATCGTGACCACCGAAAAATACCTGCACTTTCTGGATGATATCGAAGACGATCTGCGCACCAGCTATCAGGAGGAAATTGAGGACACGGCCAGGGAGGTAGCCTGCGCATGAAAAAAGACTTTACGTTGGTGAGCCAGGAAACTGGGGTGCAGGACGCCGGCAAATCCACGAGTACGGCGAAGGTCAGTATCGTCGATCAGATGATACCCTCAAATCCGGCAAACACCGTGGTTTCTTTTCCCGAAAGTGCCTCCTCTATAAGAACCGCTGACTTCGGGCCGTTTTACGGTCAGGGCTATGACGACATCACTGCGGCCTGTCAAAGTGCGATTGAAAAGCTGGTTGCTGAGAGTTTGGAGACGAAGGGTAACTCCCTGGCGGTTACAACCGTTGTAGGTTACTGGCTGTACGGTTTTCGCAAAGCTACGCCGTTTCTTTCTTTGCTTCATACAGCCAGTGGCAAAAACCTCTCCATGGGGGACCTGAACACCCATACAATCAATCAGTTCGTGCAGTACCTGAGAAACGAGCCCATCGGATACGTCACGCAAAAGAGCTATTACACGAAGGCCATAGCCCTGCTCAGAGCCTGTTATCGTTTCGGCTTTTGGCCGGAAGTGGATATTAAAACGGTGTGGCCAGCCAACCCCTTTCCGAACTCCAACAAGCGTTCCAAAGGTCAGAAAGCGCTCAGCAAGAACGAGAAACGCCGGGTGGTCAAAGCCCTGCGAAAAGAAATGGAACGGATCGTGGCACACTCTGATCCGCTAGACAGCTATGATCTGGCGGTGTGTGTGCTTTCCATCGCATTGTCTACGGGTATGAATCGTACGCCCATTCTGGAGCTGGTGACGGACTGTGTGCAGCCCCACCCGTTAAAGTCCAACCTACGGCTTCTGGTGAGCTTTAAGCGCCGTGGAAATGCCACTCAGGTTGTCGCCTTGAGAAAATCCGAGGAAGTGTCCGAGATGGCCAGTATCCATTTGTATGCGGCTGATGCCATTGATCTGATCGTTGAGCGAAACGCGAGCATCCGAGGCCAGTTCAGTGACCCGAATCGCTTGCTGGTTTATGAATCCATGAGCAAGCGTTGTCAGCGGAAACCAACCCGACTGACCAAGAATATGCTTACAGAAAGAGTCAACAGGCTTGTTGATGAACACCAGCTCCAGACCGACGATGGCAGGCCGCTAAAACTGAATATTAGTCGATTGAGACAAACGCTCCTGAACCGCGTCTGGGAAATGTCCGGGCAAGACCCTTTGGCGACGGCCAGAACAGGCCGACACGCCATCTCAACAGGGAACGCTCATTATTGGGAGGCTCCTCCGGAGGCCGAAAAGAATATGCGGTTCTTGGGCGAGGTCCGCGTTCAAGAACTTCTCGGCGCATCCACCATCATCGCCAGTGATCGGACCCCCGTGGCGTCCTGCCAGGATATGCGGCGGGGGCATCGCGCTCCAAAAAACGGTGAGCCCTGTCAGGACTATTTAGGATGCTTCCGGTGCAAGAGCTTTGTCGTCACCGGTGATGACCTCTATCGCCTGTTCAGCTTCTACTGGGCCGCCCTGCGAAACTACCACAGCTTTGGTGGCAAGCGCTGGACCAAATACCTGAAGCAAGTCGTTCGGCTGATCGATGAAGAGATTGCGCCCCACTTTGATGAGACTCAGGTGAACGAGCAGCGCGAAAAAGCGAAGACGAATCCACACCCCTTCTGGCGAGACCTGAGCATGGCGAGGATGGCGATATGAGCATGGTATCCAAGGCAGTGGTGCTGGCCGACCGTCAACGGCTTCGGGAAGCCCTGCCGAGCGGCGAAGGCTTACTCGGCATTGTCACCACCGATCGGGCAGAGGGGGTACTGTATGTGCTGTCTCGCTACGAAGACATGGTTTGGTGGTTACCGAAGACCGGTTGCCCGACGAGTCTCGTGGACTGCAAGCGCAAGTTGGATTTTGCCCGCATCAGATGTAAACAACTCCGGTCCGAATCCAAAGCAGTCATGGCGAGACTGATCTGGGCAAACACGAAGTTAGCGGTATCAACAGTTTCTGGCCAGTTCATGAAACTTGTGGTTTGGTTGAACTGGCTGCACGACCAGGGTATTCGAAGCCTTGCCCAAGTCACGCCTATGGTTGCAGACCGCTATGTTCAACACGTAAACCAGCTCACCTCACCTAACAGGATCGGTGGGCCTCTGGCTCCTGGCACGAAAGCACAACGACTCCTGGTTGTGGAGACGTGCTGGCGCCACCTGCTGGATACACCAAACGGTTTCGACCACCCCTGGCCCGAGAACTCCGCAAGTGCGCTGGCCAAATTGAAACAAGCAACTAAGCCGAAAACCGACATCATTCCGGAAGAGGTGCTGCACCCCCTCTTCCAACAGTCCGAATCCCTGTTGAGCCGGGCTACCGAGTTGCTGGGAAATCGAGACGCGGTGGGCGACTATCAATTACGCTACAAAAACCTATCTGGTCAGATAAAGGAAAAATCTCGCTTCCTGAAAACCCGCGGCTGGGATCTGGGTTTTGGAGCCTTAAACAACGCCCTTCGCGAGCTGCGCGATGGTTGCTTCGTGATCATCCTGGCCACCACCGGCATCCGGGCTCATGAGTTGGGCAACATCAGGCGGGATCACTGGTACAGCGAGGTTCGGGATGGTGAGCGTTTTTACTTCCTCGGCTCGCGCTCAGATAAAACCCATGAGGGCGAAACGTCATGGCTGTGCCCCGAGATCGCCATTCACGCCGTGAAGACGCTCGAACGGCTTTCAGAGCCCATGCAAATTGAGCTTGAACAGGCTCTGGAACATGCCATAGCAGTCGGTGATCATCAGGAGGTGACTCGCTTACAGGAGTGCTCTGAGTGTGTTGGGCTAACTAGAAGCATGAAAAAGGGTAATCCCATAAGTGTGATCAGTTGGCAATCATTGGATGATCGGCTGAAGAGATTTGCAACAAGCCTGAAGCTTGACTGGAAACTGGCATCGCACCAGTTCCGCCGCACATTTGCGAATTACGTTGTCCATCACAAGCTGGGCGACCTTCGTTACCTGCGAGACCACTTCAAGCACTGGAGCCTGGATATGACCATCTTGTATTTAATGAACGAGGCGCAGGATCTGGAGCTTTATGATGAAATCTATGCCGCGTTTGATGAAAAGCGTCAAGCCATCGTCGGTCACTGGCTGGAGCCGGACACACCGCTCTCCGGTGGCATGGGGGAGCATGTCCGTCAGATGCGAAGCCGCACCGAGAAGACTCGCGCCTATAAAGATCGTCGGGAAATGGTTCAGGCCATCAGTGAACTGGTGTACTTGCGGTCCACAGGCATTGCCTGGTGCACCAATGACACCGGCGTAGACTGTGCAGGTGGCCAGTGCGAGAACTGTGAGCACGGTTGCATTGACGATAACCACAAACCGTTCTGGGAAGGCCTTTACCAGCAACAAATTGAGCTGCGCCAGATCGAGGATCTGGACGCCTCGGGATCGAAGACCGTCGAAAGGACCATGGATCGATGCGAGAAGGTCCTGGCCGATCTCGGCGTAGACATCAACCGCCTCAAGGAGCAACTGGCCGATGTCGAAACCATCTGAGTCAGAGACTCACAAACGAATCCGCATGGCCATCGTGCGACTGGAAAAAGGCCAGCCCAAGTTAGTTGAGAAAGGGCGGAAGGTCTCGGTGGCTGCCGTGGCTGAGGAAGCTGGAGTCAGTCGTGCCCTGATTCACAAAGACTATCCTGACTTGATGGAACGCATCCGGGGCAATGCCAACAAAGCGATCCAGAGCCAGCGTGACGAGAAGCATCTCCAGCTCAAACAGGAGCGCTTCAAGAATCGTCAGCTACGTTCAAAGATCGTGGATCTAACGGAGCAGCGCAATGCACTTGCCTCAAAAAACGCTACCTTGGCACTCGAAAACCGTCGTCTGTTGGCTGTTTTAGAGAGTAAAAACGTGACAGTTTTTAGGGGGAAACCGAGTGAGTAGTGCTATACATATTTTGGCCGCCCGGTATTAAACAGAAGCGAACATTCGATGCATCCCCAATTACCGGTCTTCTCACTCCCCGAAACGGGCAAAAATCGCCTTTCAAGACCCCGGCAATGGAACGGGCGGACACACGGTTCTGGCACGTCGATCGCCAGTGTAATGGGTGCATGTCCGGTTGTTCGGGTGAGGCACCACAGGAATACACCAATCGCATGTCCAGATAATTCCTGATTTGATGCACAGACAGGGTGCAGCGACGGAACGCTTTGGAAATGACATGGCCTAGCTCCTGGGTGCTGACCTACGTTCAAGATTGGTATCGAACATTCAGGTATTAAAGGTCATGTTGGTAACGCCTTGCTCTGTCGAGCATAAGGTGCGCAATCCGCTGTCCCAGTTCGAAACCTTCCTGCACAGTCACCAGCTGCGCGCTTGGTTTATCTCGCCCCCAGGCCTCCCCGGCCTGTCGAGAGGCAAAGAAAAGGACATCGCAACAAAACGCACTTCGAATGTCTCCCGATGCGGCCACCGACACTAAAGAGACGACCGCGTCCTCCGGCTCAAGCGAAACCACTCTCTGTGGCGTAATCGTCATGTTGATCGGGTTGTTCGTCTGCGGGCAACGCGATTGCACCTGCGCCCGTTCGCCAATAACGGTTGGAAACATCAAGGCATCCAGTGCACACCAGGTGTAAAGGGGCCGATCGTTGATGACAAATGCATGCGGGGTTTCTCGCAGTGTGATGCCGGAGCCGATCAGCCGTCCCTGGCCGTCGTACTCGATGGTCCCGCAGGGCAGTTTTTCCAGCACCAACTCTGCCTCATCAGTCGTCCAGTTGAGCGACTTCGCGAGCCGCTCAACAGTGACCGGTTGTCCCAGGGCAAGCTCGCGCAACAGCGTCACATGAAGCGCGGCTTCCCTTTCGCCGGTCAGACCCAGCCGTTCCACGATCTCATCCATGTTATACATTGGCGGCACCGTCTTATCCCGCACAGCACGACAATTGCTTCACGTCCTTGGTGAAGGTTTGGGCACAGAGCTTGAGCCCCTCCACCATGGTCAGGTACGGGAACAGCTCATCGGCAATGTCGTTCACGGTCATACGCGCACGCAGCGCCATGACGGCCGTCTGGATCAGCTCACCGGCTTCGCCCGCGACGGACTGGACACCCAGCAATCGTCCGCTGCCACGCTCAGCGACCATCTTGATGAAGCCCCCGGTATCGAAGTTAACCAGGGCCCGGGGCACGTTATCGAGGGTCAGGGTGCGGCTGTCGGTGTCGTATCCCTGAGCCTGGGCCTCCGCCTCGGACAGACCGACGGTGGCCACTTGTGGATCGGTAAAGATCACCTCGGGCATGGCGCTGAGGTCGAGGCTGGCGTCACCGCCGGTCATGTTAATGGCGGCCCGACTACCACCGGCGGCAGCCACGTAGACGAACTGGGGTTGATCGGTGCAGTCCCCGGCTGCATAAATGCCGGACGCGGTCGTTTGCAGGTGGTTGTCGATCCGGATCGCGCCGCGCTCGGTAGCCACGCCGACGGCCTCCAGGTTCAGGTTCTCGGTATTGGGTGTGCGGCCACTGGCCACCAGCAGTTGCTCCGCCTCCAGGGTGCCGGCGTTGGTTTGGAGGGTGAATACCCGGCCATTGTGGGTAATCTCACTGGCCTGGGTCTGCTTGAGCACCTCGATGCCCTCGCGACGGAAGGCCGCTTCCACGGCTTCACCCACCGCCGGGTCTTCCTGAGACAGCACCCGGCTGCGGGCCAGAATGGTGACCCGACTGCCAAGGCGGGCAAAGGCCTGAGCCAGCTCGATGGCCACCACCGAGGCACCAATCACAACGAGGCGCTCGGGAATGTGATCCAGCTCCAGCGCACTGGTGGACGTGAGATAGGGCGTCTCGGATAGCCCCGGAACAGGCGGTTCGGCGGGCCGGGCACCGGTGCCGATAAAGGCCCGGTCGAAGTGCACCGTCTGCTCGCCGCCGTCGTTGAGCGTAACCGTCAGTGTGCGCTCGTCCACGAACCGCGCCTCGCCCTTGAGGACGGTAATCGCGGCATTGTCATTGAGAATGCTCTGGTACTTGGACTCGCGCAGCTCCTCCACCCGGGCCTGTTGCTGAGCCAGAAGGGCTGAACGATCCACCACCGGTGCCTGGGCACTCAGTCCGTCGTCAAACGGGCTTTCCCGGCGAAGGTGGGCGATATGCGCCGACCGGATCATGATTTTGGACGGTACGCAACCAATGTTGACGCAGGTTCCGCCGATGGTGCCGCGCTCAATCAGCGTCACCCGGGCACCGCGCTCCGTCGCTTTCAGGGCCGCAGCCATGGCACTGCCACCGCTGCCAATCACCGCAATGTGCAGGTTGTTGTCACTCATAAACGTTACTCCTTGGTTGAAGGGCTATCGCAGCAGGCGTCGTGTTTCTTTTTACGCCAGACGGCATAGCAGGTCAGGCCAATAAAAAAGACCAGTGCGGGCAAAAGCACGTAGTCGAGATAGCCGGTGAGGGCTGCCAGGCCTAAGGTTCCCAGCAAAACCACCAGTATTGGGGTAAAGCAGCACAGGGCGACCAGCACCGTGCCGATGACGCTCACCCGCAACAGGGTTTTGGGGTTTGCCATGGTTACTCCTGTTTTGCCTGAGATTGTTTCAGCGTGGACGGATAGCCGGCGTTGGTGGTGGCTTGCGTCAGTGCCTCAACGGTCGTTTTCTCGTCGTCGAAGGTGACCGTCGCATCGCGTTCTTCATAACGAACATCCACAGAGGTCACGCCCTCCACCCGGTTGAGAGCGGCCTTGACGGTGATCGGGCAGGCCGAACAGGTCATGCCAGGGACTGACAGGGTGACGGTTTGTGGTGCTGCCAGGGCCGGCAGGCTAACGAACAGGAATAACGCTGTGGCGATCAGTGATTTTTTCATGGTGCTATGCCTCTCAGTAAAATAGGGGTAAAACATAAGGGAACGCCAGCGCAGTCAGAATGAGCAGCGCGACAATCCAGAAAACAACCTTGTAGGTTGTGCGTACTTGCGGCACCGCGCAAACATCGCCCGGCTGGCAATCCTGTGCAGGCCGGTATATCCGGCGCCAGGCAAACACCATGGCCACCAGTGCCGCACCGATGAACCAGGGCCGATAGGGTTCCAGGGCGGCCAGATTGCCGATCCAGGCGCCTGAAACTCCTAACGCGATTAAAACCAGGGGACCAAGACAGCAGGCGGATGCCAGGACGGCGGCAACGCCCCCTGCGATCAGCGAACCGCGACCGGATTTGGGCTCAGACATTACGTTGGCTCCTTTCATGAGATGGATGACTGAGATAAGGTTACTCCCGTAGTCAGCTACGGAATCAACCCCCTATGTCCAAGAAACCACGTTCAATGACCATTGGCGCCCTGGCCAAGGCCGCCAATATCGGAGTGGAAACCATCCGCTATTACCAGCGCCGGGGACTGGTGGCAGAGCCTGACAAACCCTATGGAAGCATCCGCCATTACGACGATCAGGCGTTGGCGCGTCTTCAGTTCATTCGAACGGCCCAATGGTTGGGCTTCAGCCTGGATGAAATCGGAGGACTGCTAACACTGCAAGACGGCACCCATTGCGATGAAGCACGGGTACTGGGCGGACAGAAGCTCGCCAAGGTGCGTGAGAAAATTTCAAGTCTGCGGCGTATCGAGCGAACGCTGGAGGGGCTGGTGCAGGCATGTTGCACTGAGCAGGGTGACGTGAAGTGCCCGCTCATTACGTCTCTTTATAAGGGCGTAGAGGAAAACACGTCGTGAGCTTATCTACGAGAGCCAACTTCTCTGCCGGGGTCGGTTATGGCAACCAGCAAGGGGGCCGATCCGGTCGGCATCATACGTCGCCGCTTATCCCCGAGCCTACGCCAAATCTAAACGTTCGCTTTGCGACCTTAACGGCCGAATTATGCTGGTAATCTACGGCCAGAACCGGCCAAAATATTGTCACATTATCAGAGTGAAAACCTGAAAAAGTGTAACTCCGACTCTTTTCAATCTTTTCAGTCACTTATAAGGTTGTTACATGTAACCACAGGACTAATAAGATGGGTGTGCCGGTTCATCACATCAAAAACGAGATCCGCCGGTACGGCATTCAGGTCTTTTCTTCCAACTATACCTTGTACGGCGACATGAGCCGGCGGGTCATGACCACGCTGGAAACCCTCGCTCCGGGAGTGGATGTTTATTCCATCGATGAGGCGTTCCTGGATCTGACCGGGATGGGACGAATCGTGGAGTGGGAAGCGTATGGGCGACAGGTGCGGGAGACAGTGCATCACAATATCGGCCTGCCGGTCTGCGTGGGCATCGCGCCAACCCGAACACTGGCCAAACTGGCCAATTACGCGGCCAAGAAATACCCGGCCACCGGTGGCGTGGTGGATTTAACCGATCCGGCCCGGCAGCGCCGGCTGATGGCCCGGGTGCCCGTGAATGAGGTCTGGGGCGTCGGCCGCAAGCTGTCAGCGAAATTGCAGGGCATGGGTGTCGACACCGCTCTCAAATTGGCGGACACCGATTTGGCCACATTGAGGAAACGGTTCTCGGTGGTGCTAGAACGCACGGCGCGGGAGTTGAATGGTATCGCCTGCCTTCCCTGGGAGGAAGTGCCGGCACCGAAGAAGCAGATCATGTGTTCACGCTCTTTTGGTCAGCCCATCCGGGCGCTGTCGGATCTGGAAGAGGCGGTCGCGCATTATGCATCCAGGGTGGCCGAAAAGCTCAGGGCAGGGGATCAATACGCCGGCGAGCTGATGGTCTTTATCCGAACCAATCCCTTCAAAGCCGATGCGCCCCAGTATTCGCGCAGTGCCAGTATTCGCTTTATACAGGCCACCCAGGATTCCCGAACCATTGCCAAAGAGGCGCTCACGCTGCTCCGAACGCTCTATCGGGAAGGTTTTGATTACGCCAAAGCCGGTGTCATGCTCGGGGATCTGGTCGACAAGTCAGGGCTTCAGTCCGATTTGCTCGAACCCTCTGAATCCGTAAATCCCAAGGATGAACGCTCAGAGCGTTTGATGGCAGTGATGGATTCGATTAACCGGAAATCCCGGGCAACTCTGTGTATGGCACGGGAAGCCGGGCGGGGTGTTTATGCGATGCGACGTGAGTATTTGTCACCGGCGTACACAACAGACTGGTCCCAGCTCCCAAGCGTCGACTGACTATTTGTCTCTGGTATCCCATCTAAACGTTATAAATCAGGACCTGAGAGGCCTGTTGAAGTGGAAACGGCATGCCCGGCGTAGAACCAATGTAAAAAAATGTCCGCTGCAGACCAATCAAGGCGGCCGAACCCTGTTAGGCGCCGGGATTTACAGGGTTTAAGCGGCCTGTACAAAGCCCAGGGATAGAAAAATGGTTCTTACGAGGAAGGTGCATTGGTAAAAGTGGTTCTTACATGGGGGGGACAAGAAATAATTTTGATATTCCTCTACCAGAGGCAACAGATTCAGGGTCTGTTGCCTCTAGTTGGTGACCTGGGGGCAACACAAACCGGGTCTGTTGTCTAAAACCTGGCATTAGGGGCGCTCTCGGAGGTGTTTTCGAGCAAATATTGGTCAAAATCCACCCTATATCAGCTTCAATCCACTGGCTTACCCGGTTTTTGTTGCCACTGACCCTGAATCTGTTGCCTTTCACCCCAAAAGTGTTTCCGTTGCTCCAGCACTAATAACCTAGAGCTCAAACGAAGAAACCCCCGGATCGCCAAATCCGAGGGTTTCTAAATTCTGAAGCGCCGTTGCCGACAAACCTGTGCGCTTCAATACAGATCAGACAGGATTGGGACCGTACAGCGTTGAACACAAATCCCGTCATGGCAATTGCTGACGTCGATATAAAGTGGCTTGAAACTGACATCACAAGTTGTCCGGTAAGGTCGCAAAGCGAACATTCGAAGTGGTGCCCAGAGCGCCATCTTCCAGCCGTAAAAGGCCAGGGATTTCGTTGAGACCGAAACCCAGCTACTGCGCCGTTTTCATAAACTTCAGCCTATCAAACTCGCCAGTTACTACGCGTCTGTTAAGTAAAAGTATTTGAAGGCTTCTCGATCACTCTACCTTTAGATTTTGCTGGTATTGCAGCATTTGCTCCATCATCAGCTGCATTTGATCCATGCGCTCCTGCATCATCTGAATTTGTTGCTCGTTAGACAGACTACCACCATTCTTTGATTTACCGCCGCCGTTCATCATGTGCTGACCTCCCATCATGCCGTTTTGTCCACGCATCATGCCGGGGCCCATCATACCGTGATGCATAAAACCCATTTGCTCTTGCATCGCCTCCCTGTGTTCTCGCATCAATCGTTGCCGTTCTTGCGGTGAAGCTTCATCAGGAATGCGTTGCATCAGCTGGTTCATGTGAGACCAGTTCTGGTGCATCTGTTGCATTTGCTCCTGATCCATCATCATGCCAGGACCATGCCCTTGCCATGAGCCTTGATCACCATGCGCTAGCACGAATGCAGGAAAAACCAACAACGCAGCGGTTGCTGTAAGTCCTTTAAATGAAATCATAAAGTTTACCCTCGAAATAAAATTAGACGTCCACATCATCGCACTTATCATTGTAGATCTTTATCCAGACAAACGCCGATTTTGACGACTACTAGTGTAGATTAGTTATTGACCCTGTAGTGGCTACAGGGTTTTAAATTGCATCATTTGTACGAAAACCGGAGCCGAGAAAATGAGCAAACCCTGCAATGGGCAGTGTGGTAGTGAAGACTCTGTCGTAGATGACAAGTTTCAGGGACGCGCCACCGCCGAAACAGGTAGCCAGCTAAGCACCTACAAAATACCAAAAATGGATTGTCCCTCGGAAGAGCGAATGATTCGAATGGCACTGACTGGCGTTGAAAACATTCAGTCGCTGTCATTCGATTTATCGGGTCGTACATTGGAAATTATCCACCATGGAGAAACCGGTCCTATTACCAGCAAACTGGAAAACCTGGGCCTGGGTGCTTCCTTGCAGCGGACAGAAGACGCCAGCGCTGAATCCGTCAGAGCGGCTGAATCTTCTAAGGCCAACGAAAGCGAAGAATCCGGCACTTTATGGATACTGCTGGCAATCAACGGCCTGATGTTTCTGGTCGAGATGACGATGGGCCTGATCGCCCAGTCCGCTGGCCTGATTGCAGACTCGCTAGACATGCTTGCCGATGCCGCCGTCTACGGTCTCGCACTTTACGCCGTTGGGCACGGCATCAAAATGCAGGTCAGAGCGGCCCATGTGGCAGGCATCCTCCAGCTTATCCTTGCCGCTGGGGTATTGGTTGAAGTTAGCAGACGTTTTCTGTTCGGCAGTGATCCTCAGTCGTTAATGATGATGGCCGTCGCCTCTGTTGCTCTCATTGCGAATATCAGTTGCCTGCTCCTGATCGCAAAACACCGTGAAGGCGGTGCTCACATGAAAGCCAGCTGGATATTTTCAGCCAACGACGTGGTCATCAACCTGGGGGTAATACTTGCGGGGCTGCTCGTTGCCTGGACCGGGTCCAACTACCCAGATCTGATTATTGGCGGAATTGTCGGTGGCATCGTCTTGATGGGTGCCAAACGCATACTGGCACTGAAAGGCTGAACCTTTCGGGGGCAGGCGGTCGATTATCGGCTTGCCGTTGCCAATCTACGGGGAGTAAACATCAATGCACAGTGAACTGAAGCCATCCTATATTGCGGAGCTTGAGGCGACAGGCAGGGCGGAAGGCGCAGGCGATTTCCAGACAGCCTTCACCCATCTGGAACGTGCCCATATCCTCAGCCAGAAATATGCTCTGGCGCACGCTGCAACCCACTTACGGATGCTCAGACTGGGTTGGCGAACAAGAGACGTTCGTGAGGTGCTGGGGCAGTTGACCCGAACCATTGCCGCCCTGGTCTTTTCCCGAATTTGGGTTCCGGTGGGAAACACCGGTCGTGCAAACGTCAGCGCGTTTGCAGCCATGCCGGTGCCCGAGGATTTGGCAGTGGTGCTTTCGGAGGCGGAGGGAAGGCGTGACTAGAATGTTCGCTTTTGTTTAGCAGAGTTCAGAGGATGCCTTGGTCGCAAAGCGAACGTTCATAAGTACTGTTCACTACAAGCCCGAGCCGAGAAGCGGAGCTTGGACAGTGCTCAGTAAATGACACCGCTCGATTTATTGACAGCCAGCTAGTGGCCATCAGCAGTACCTATCGACCTAACAGCTCGATAAATCGGCACGACAATCTGTGAGAACAGCGCCAGCCCCCAAAGAGCGTTGCCGAAAATCGACGGCACGAAAGGGTGAACGGCCAATAGGACCAAGGCCATGAAAATACCGAACACCCTCAAACCAGTGCTGTGGTAGTGGCAGTTGGCATCGTCATTGGCCACCATCCGCTGCAGCGTCCAGAGCGCCGCAAGAAAAACGGCGAGGCCGACCGAACCGAGCGCACCATAGCCTTCAGGATAAGGCTCCTGCAGACCGACATAAACTTCACCGGCTAGCGCGACGCTAATCGCCACCGCGCTCCAAAGGATCGCGATGTGTCCCAGCCAGTATCCCACCAGTACATCGACATGGCGGCTCTTCGGCTTCGCATTGCCGACGCTGTCGAAATAGATCCAGGCCAGCGCGAAGAGAGACAAACCGCCCATGGTCACATTGAAAAGCGTCCCCGCGCCAACCTTATAGATGCCCTTATCCGCCAGCGTTAGCACCAGCTTGAAGAAGCCCTCTCCCAGCAGAATCAACATCAGCAGGCCGAAACGCTTCGAGATATGGCCAAGACTCGGCACGAAGCGCTCGAAACGCAGAGTACCGACGCGCGGCAGCATGTACTGCAGCTGAATGGCTACCACGCCGGCACCGAAAACCCAGTAAGCATGTGGTTTTGGTAGAAAAGCCGACACCGCGAACAACCCGGCCAATACGAAGAAATTCCGCCCCTGCTCCTGCGCCAACTCGTTACCCGCGCTGTCGACACAACGCGCACGCCAATACAAATAGGCCGTCAGTGCCCGATTCAGCGCGTAGCCCAGCGCGAAATACACCCAGCCTTTACCGCCCACGTCTGTAATCGCCGCCGCAATCACCATCATCGTCACGATCTGCAGTGCCATCGCCACGCGATGCGGCATGTCCGTGGAGATATACAGCGAGTTGTAGACCGAACTGTCTGCCCAGGCGTAGAAAATCGCCAGGAACAGACCGGTGAAAATCCAGAAGCCCGGCCAGTCCAGATGGTGGGAAAGTTAGTTCCCCAGAATGAAGATCGTGACAACATGGATCAGATCGAAGAACAGTTCGACCCAGTGAACATGGTCGTGTGCATCATCCACATCCATGTAATGGCGCGGTCGCCGCCAGAGAAGATCGTTCAGTGCCATACGCTCATCCTGTTTTGCATTGCCGTGGCGGCAAGTATCAATGCAGTCACCGCCAACCCCAAAAACGCAAACGCTCCAAGCGCCTTGATCTCTCACCACTTTGGTCAGCAAGTTATCCGTTGAGCTTTTCACAGGTAATTTTATGACCTGATCAAGCCTGCTCACCTGCCTTTCAGAAACCCTCTAAAACGATCTTGCCCTTCGCTTTTCCGCTTTCAATCAGGGCATGGGCGCGCTTGAGGTTTTCGGCATTGATCGTCCCGAAACTCTCGGTCGCGGTCGAACGAATCTTCGCGGCGTCGATCAAAGCAGCGACGGCATCCAGGATTTCACCCTGACGCGCGATGTCGTCGGTGGTGAACAGCGAACGCGTGAACATCAGCTCCCAATGAATCGACACGGCCTTAGCCTTGAATGGCATGATGTCAAACACTTCAGGATCGTCAATCAGGCCAAACCGACCCTGAGGCGCAATGAATTCGACGATCTGCGGCACGTAGGTTTCGGAATAGTTGGTCGAAAATACGAACCCTGGCGCGCCGATGTTCAGGGCTGCAATCTGTTCCGACAAGGATTTGGAATGGTCCACGACATAATGCGCGCCCAGCTCCTTGACCCATTCTTGCGTTTCGGGGCGCGAGGCCGTTGCAATGATGGTCAGATCGGTCTGCTCGCGCAGAAGCTGTATCGCAATAGAGCCAACGCCGCCCGCGCCGCCAATGATCACGATGGCATTCGCGGCACCCGGCACGGAATCGGTGACCTTCAGGCGGTCAAAGATCATCTCCTGGGCTGTCAGTGTCGTCAGGGGCAAGGCGGCAGCTGCGGACGTTTCGATGCTTTTCGGCGCGTGGCCGACGATGCGGGCATCAACGAGGTGGTATTCGGCATTGGTGCCGGGGCGGTTGATCGCACCCGCATACCAGACCTTGTCGCCGGTTTTGAACTGGCTAACCTTGTCGCCAATTTCTACAACCTCGCCCACGGCGTCCCAACCGAGGATCACTGGCGTACCGCCCTCGGCAGCGCGGCTTTGGCGGATTTTCGTGTCGATCGGGTTAACCGACACGGCCTCGACCTTGACGAGGATGTCATGGCCGGTCGCGGTGGGTTTTTCGATCTCAAGGTCGATCAAGGCGTTGGCGCGGTCAATTGCGCCATTAATGGTATAGCCGATAGCTTTCATTTTCGTTCTCCAGAAGTGGCTTGGGATGCACGGCACGCCACTGTTTGTGACGACGGTTTCGATGGACCAAATGTACAAGCCTTCCATTGCCGGATAAACGATCGAAACACGAAATAATAATCCGGAAAATCCGGACATTATTTTTTACGGAGATACCCTGTTCCAGTAACCCGATCGCCTTCGGTTTTCGGAATTTCCTGACAGAGGCCGAGTCATTTAACTGTTTGCCATGGTCGGATAAATCGATAAGATCAAAAGAGATAATTCGGAACTTCCTTTTAATGTTGATTGATAACATCCGCCTTTTTCTAACCATCGCCGAGAAAGGCAGTCTTGTCGCTGCCGGCCGTGAGGTGGGCCTTTCTGCAAGCACGGTTTCCGAGCGGCTTGCCGCTCTGGAAGCACATTACGGCGTTGTTCTTTTCAACCGCACCACACGGTCGCTAAGCCTGACCGAAGAAGGCCGGACGTTGCTGAGTGGTGCCAAAGAGGTGCTGGCCGAGATCGATGACCTCGACACTCGAATCCGCCACGGGGCCGAGACACTGTCGGGGCCGATCCGCATCAGTGCACCGATCGGTCTGGGCCGCAGTTTCGTTTCGGATGTGATCTCGACCTTCACAACTGAGCATCCCGCGATCTCAGTCGACTTGCACCTGTCCGACGGATATGTGGACATCGTTGGCCAAGGTTTCGATCTTGCGTTGCGCTTTGGCACGTTGACAGACAGCACCTTGAGGGCCCGAAACCTTGGACACCATCGCCGGATTGTCTGCGCATCTCCTGCATACATTGCTGCACATGGCGCACCGCAAGAGCCTGCCGACCTGATTCGACATAACTGCTTGGTCATGCGGTTCGGAGCGATCCCTGACAATGTGTGGCGCTTTGGTACCGAGAAAAGCCCAATGAGTGTGACGGTGCGCGGCAATAAGACAGTTAATGATGGCTCTTTAGTGCGACGATGGGCGCTTGATGGCCTTGGCATTGCCCTCAAGTCAGAACTGGAAGTTGGGCCCGACATTGAATCCGGGAGGCTGGTGCCTCTGTTGCAGGAGTACAGCCCGCTGCCGACCCCTCTTCAGATGATGTTTCCTCCGGGGCGATCACAGTCTCGGCGCGTGCGCGCTCTGGCGGAAACATTGACTGACGCCGTTGCGAAAAAGATAAAGGTGTAATCGGTTTCAAATGTTTACTTTTGTTTGCGACTGGAGGAGCCCAATCGAAACGCGAGGGTGGTCATTTCAAATCCTACGAAGGGATGAGTCACACATTTCAGGCGGAGCGGGAGTGGCCGGTCGTCGCCAGGGATCTTCTTCGTTTCTTTGCGGGAACTTAGCACCAGATAACTTATGACCGGTGCCCGCTAGGGTCGCATACCGGGCGTTGAACACGACGCTCTGGGCGTCGCATTCACCATAACGCATACGGAAGCGAAAGCGGAACATCAGAAGTGAATCACCGAACGGATGCTTTTGCCTTCGTGCATCAGGTCAAAGGCGTCATTGATCTGTTCAAGCTTCATGTCATGAGTGATAAAGACATCCAGCGGAATCTCTCCGGTCTTGGCCTTTTCCACGTAGCCCGGCAGCTCGGTGCGGCCTTTCACCCCGCCGAACGCAGAGCCTTTCCAGACTCGGCCCGTGACCAGCTGGAACGGACGGGTGCTGATTTCCTCACCGGCACCGGCCACCCCGATAATGATGGATTCGCCCCAGCCCTTGTGACAGCACTCCAGGGCCGAGCGCATCAGCTGGACGTTGCCGACGCACTCGAAGGAATAATCCACCCCGCCGTCGGTCATTTCCACAATGACTTCCTGGATCGGCTTGTCGTAATCCTTGGGGTTGACCACATCGGTGGCGCCCAGGTCCTTGGCGATGTCGAATTTACCCGGGTTGATGTCAATGGCGATGATGCGGCTGGCCTTGGCCATTTTGGCGCCAATAATCGCCGCCAGGCCGATACCGCCCAGGCCGAAGATGGCTACAGTGGCGCCTTCTTCCACCTTGGCAGTATTGAGCACGGCACCGATACCGGTGGTGACGCCACAGCCCAGCAAGCAGACTTTTTCCAGCGGCGCTTCCTTGGGAATTTTTGCCAGCGAGACTTCCGGCAGCACCGTATACTCGGAGAAGGTGGAGCAGCCCATATAGTGATATACCGGCTCACCCTTGTAGCTGAAGCGGGAGGTGCCGTCGGGCATCACACCTTTACCCTGGGTCTCACGCACGGAGCCACAGAGGTTGGTTTTCCCGGACGTGCAGAACTTGCACTGCCCACACTCGGCCGTATACAGCGGAATAACATGATCACCGACTTCTACAGACGTCACGCCCTCGCCAACCGCTTCGACAATACCGCCGCCCTCATGGCCCAGAATGGCTGGGAAAATGCCCTCCGAATCGGCGCCGGACAAGGTATAGGCATCGGTGTGGCAAACACCGGTCGCAACGATGCGAACCAGGACTTCGCCTTTTTTTGGCGCTTCAACGTCAACTTCTACGATTTCCAGCGGCTTGTTAGGCGCGAATGCCACGGCGGCACGGGATTTGATCACTGGCAGACTCCTTCAATACAGTTCAGGGGTAATTCGGCTATTCCGGACAACATGTCTCGGGTTATACGAATTTGACTCATTGTAGACGACCGGTCTATTATAGCAACCATGACATCCACTGACACGCGTTACCACATCATCCAGACCGGCGCCGACCTGATCGGCCAGAAAGGGTTTGGCGCGACAGGCATCAACGGCGTACTAACATCGGCCGGCGTGCCCAAAGGGTCGTTCTACCATTATTTCAAGAGTAAAAACGATTTCGGACTCGCCATCATTGATTTCTTCGCCGAGGAATATGACGCAAAGTTGGATCGGATTTTCAACGACACCAGTCGTTCCTGCCTTGATTGTCTTCGCGCCTACTTCGACACCGGCCAGGAAACCATGACCAGTTGCGAGTTCACCCGCGGTTGCCTCATTGGCAATCTTGGCCAGGAACTGGCCGGCCAAGATGAAGTTTTCCGCAAACGTCTGGATACTGTATTTCAAGGCTGGGAAAAGCGTTTCGAGCGCTGCATTGAAGAAGCCAGACTGGCTGGAGAAGTGGATGAATCCATCGTTCCCGCCGATGTAGCCAGCTTTCTGCTTTCAGGCTGGGAGGGCGCCATCCTGAGAGCCAAAGTCCTGAAGAGCACCGAGCCGATGGAGCGTTTTGTTTCCGTCTTTTTCCGTCAGTGTCTTGGCATTGCCTGACACTTCCTTTTTTTTCGCCATTCGACTAGTAGACTGGTCTAATTAAAATCATTTCATCCTCAGGAAGGATACTTAATGAGCAATCCAAACGATCCACTGTTTCAGCCATATCTTCTGGGCGATCTTGCCCTTCCCAACCGGGTACTGATGTCGCCCCTCACCCGGGCCCGTTCCACTCAGCCCGGCGATATCCCGAATGAGATGAATGCCCGGTACTACCAGCAGCGCGCCGATGCGGGCCTGATTTTGAGCGAGGCCACTCAGGTATCGCCCCAGGGCAAAGGCTATGCGTTTACCCCAGGCATTCATTCCCCGGAACAGGTTGTGGGCTGGAAGAAGGTAACAACTGCCGTGCACATGGCCGGTGGACGCATACACGCTCAGCTATGGCACGTAGGCCGGATTTCCCACACCGCCCTGCAGCCAGATGGCAATAAGCCAGTGGCTCCGTCTGCCATCCAGCCTGAGGGTGCGAAAACCTTCATCAGTGCCGATTCAGGAATGGTGGATGTGCCGGAACCAAAAGCTCTGGACGCAGGTGAGATGTCGGCTATCGTAGAGCAGTTTCGTCAGGGCGCCATCAACGCCAAGTCCGCAGGGTTCGACGGTGTTCAGGTACACGCTGCCAATGGCTACCTGCTGGACCAGTTCCTCAAAAGCGGCAGCAATCAGCGCACCGACGAATTTGGCGGTGCGGTGGAAAACCGCATGCGCCTGCCGCTGATGGCGGTGAAAGCGGTCATCGACGTCTGGGGTAAAGAAAACGTCGGTGTGCGTATCAGCCCGACCGGCAGCTTCAATGCCATGTATGACGAAGATCCAGTGGAAACCTTCGGTGCTTTTGCCAGTCGCCTCAATGATCTGGGCATTGCCTATCTGGAAGTGGTTGAAGATTCCTTCCAGGGCAACCATGCCAATGGCCGCCCGGAAGAAGTGATCGACGTTATCAAGGCCGGATTCAAGGGCACTTATATTGCCAACGGTGCCTATACCGCAGAGGAAGCGCGCAAGCGCATCAGCGCTGGCCGTTGTGACCTGGTCACCTTTGGCCGTCCGTTTATTGCCAATCCCGACCTGCCGGCGCGTTTCCGCGAGCACGCCGAGTTGAACAAGTGGGACGACAGCACATTTTATGGCGGCGATGAGCGCGGCTATACCGATTACCCAACGCTGGAAGAACTCGAAGTCAGCGCCTGAAGAAAACTTTTATCACCAAAAGGAAACAAACCATGAGCAACACCAACGATCTGATCAATAGCAAAGTTGTGATTATCACCGGCGCCAGCAGTGGCCTCGGTGAAGCTACGGCCCGCCGCCTGGCCGACCGCGGCGCAAAACTGGTGCTAGCAGCACGCCGAGAAGACCGCCTGAAAGCCCTGTCTGAGGACCTGAGTGCCAAGGGCGCCGAAGTCATCTGGCAGGTCACCGATGTAACCGACCGCAAACAGGTGGAAGCCCTGGCCGCCTCGGCAAAAGAAGCTTTTGGCAGGATCGATGTGCTGGTCAATAATGCCGGCTTGATGCCATTGGCACCGCTGGATGCGCTCAAGGTAGACGAGTGGGACCAGATGGTGGATGTAAACATCAAAGGTGTGATGTACGGCATTGCGGCGGTGTTGCCCACCATGCGGGAACAGCACAGCGGCCACGTGATAAACCTGTCCTCTGTCGCCGGTCACAAGCTCTTCCCCGGTGCCGCTGTTTACTGCGCAACGAAATTCGCAGTCAAAGCCCTCTCGGAAGGCTTGCGGATGGAAGCCGGTGATGAGATTCGCAGCACCAACATCTCACCGGGTGCCGTAGCGACCGAACTCACCAGCACCATTACCGATCCAAATGCCAAGAAAGCGGCAGAAGATCTGTACAGCGTTGCGATTGATGCCGATGCCGTGGCGCGGGCCATCGTTTATGCCATCGAGCAACCGGCCGATGTCGATATTAACGAGATTATCTTGCGGCCCACCGCCCAAGAACTGTAAAAGTCGAGTTCGTCGTGACGTCGCCCTCCTGGGGCGGCGTCACGACAGTATCACCGGCCAATTTCATCGATCGCATTCTGCACATCGCTGGCGCCACCCTGGATTTCAGCAACGATCGACTCAGCATCTGTTACCTGCTTTCTGCCTTCAACGGCCTTGCCAAGCAACTCACGTACCTGACGCTCGACGCCCCTTGAAAGCTCCAGAATGGCATGAATTACGTCCGCAATTTCTTTGATAGAGACGCCTGTATTTGACGCCAGCGTGCGAACTTTATCAGCAACCACGTCCAATCCTCGCCCATGCTCACCAGCCCGGGCTGCTTCTACGGCTGCATTCAACGACATAAGATTGGTCTGGTCAGCCACGCCGGCGATGGTGCCGACCATTTTTTCGATACTCTGAAAGCGTTCGTTCAGATCCGCAATGATCGCCGTTGCCTCGTCGACACTCGCTTTTTCAATACTGCTTCAGATCCAGCAACAACGACCATCCCATTTGGAGTGAGGTAGCCTGTCGCGGTGACATGTTTCATAGAGAAGTTAAGGATTTCAGTGTCTACTCCTGGCTCTTCGTTACACCCGGGTTCTACCCCGTTTCCACGGATGACTTACTAGAGGCAAATGTTCGCTTTTGTTTAGAAGCTGGCTTGGGCTGCCGTCGTTTTGGGATCTTTTGCCTGTTTCGGGCCTCCCGCATCCCGATCTCAGGTCACATCCTTTTTCTGGCTATGCGTGTATCAGAAAACGGTCGTTTCTTGGGCGCTTCCGCTCTTTTCTAAAAAATACCGGATTTCGGGTTGTCTCGTGTCCAGCAAGCCCGTTCAACAATCTATGAACAGAAAAGGTACCTTTTTTGATCACAGGTTTCGCACAGGTCAGCACAAACGACCAAAATCCGGAAATCGAGGTTGATGCTCTGGAGAAAGCGCGAACTGAACAGGTCTTCCAGTAAAATTAACGGAGCAGTGAGGGAACGGCCCGCGCTGGAGCAGTGCTGCGTAATGGAGAGGTTCCGGTCGTTTGGAAGTTGGGCCGCCTGGCGCGACCTCTTACAGACCTAGTTGAGATTATTTCTTCGCCAGTCTGATAAGGTTGGCGGGGGATCAGGTTAACGGAGGCAGACTATGTGTGGCCGATACAATGTTGGGGACTCACCTGAATTAAGACAGCTGATGAACCAGCTCGGCTTGCCCGATAAGCTGCCAAAGCCACAACACAACGTGCCGCCGGGCGGCATCGGCGAATTCGTGATTGAAGCGGCCGGGGACAGGTATCTGCTGCCAGGAATCTGGTCATTGTTAATCGAGCCCAGATCGGATGGCCATGGCTACCGGCCGAATCCGAAATTTAACACGTTCAATGCCCGCAGTGACCGACTCACTAGCAGCCCGCTTTGGAAGAAAGCCTATCCATCTAAGCGCTGTATCCTGCCAGTTAGCGCATTCCATGAATGGCGGGGCAAGCAGGTGTACAACATTCATCCTGAAAATGAAGCGACGGCCCTCGCAGGCCTATGGCAGACCTGGCACTTTGGGGATGAGTCCGTCAATTCGTTTACGGTCATCACGCTGCCGCCACACCCCAGGTTCAGCCACATTCATCCCAAAAGCATTCCGCTGATGTTACGACCGGAGGAATTTGATTTGTGGCTGGATCCGGATTTTCATAAGTTATGGTGATTTCTGGTGTATGGAAGCAGGCTGAAGGGATGGCGTATCCTGTTGGTTGATCACCGCCAAGATCACAACCAACAAAGGATGGATACGCCATGTCCAAGTCTAACCTGCATGCTCTTTCACAACCAGAGGCGACCACGAACGATCCCTTGCACGATCTGATCCGACAGGGTGCCCGTGACCTGATTGCGCGGGCTGTCGAGTCTGAACTTCAGGGGCTACTGGATCAGTATGCCGATGTATTGACACCCGATGGTCGCAAGGCGGTGGTCCGCAACGGACACCTGCCCAAGCGCACGATCCAGACAGGCGTTGGGGATGTTGACGTCCAAGTGCCCAAGGTCCGGGACCGCAGCGGCTCCGGCATTCGCTTTAACAGCCAGCTCTTACCACCGTATTTGAAGCGGGCTCGGAGTCTGGATGAACTCATCCCCTGGCTCTACCTGCGCGGTGTCTCCTCTGGTGATTTCCAGGAGGCCCTGAGTGCCCTGGTCGGCGAGCAGGCTAAGGGCCTGTCCGCCAACACGGTGTCACGGCTCAAGGCGCAGTGGCTGAAGGAACACGAGGATTGGCGTCGCCGTGACCTGGGCCAGAAGCGCTACGTCTACTGGTGGGCGGACGGTGTCTACAGCAATGTTCGTCTGGATGATCGACTTTGCCTGCTGGTGATCATCGGAGTCACAGAGCATGGCCACAAGGAGCTGGTCGCGGTGGAAGACGGCCATCGCGAGTCCGAAGCCAGTTGGAGAGAGCTGCTCACCGGCTTGCGGGAACGTGGCCTGGACGATGCCCCCAAGCTGGCCGTAGGCGACGGGGCTTTGGGCTTCTGGAAAGCGCTGAGCAAGGTGTTTCCGGATACCCGCCACCAGCGGTGCTGGGTTCACAAGACTGCCAACGTGCTGGACAAGCTGCCCAAGTCCGTACAGCCGAAGGTGAAGTCAGACCTGCATGAGATCTATCTGGCGGAGACCCGTGATAGTGCTCACAAAGCCTTTGACAGCACGTTAAGGCGATTTCGGGACAAGTACCCGAAGGCCATGGAAAACCTTGAGAAGGACCGGGATGAACTGCTGACCTTTTACGACTTTCCGGCAGCGCACTGGATTCACTTGAGGACCACGAATCCCATTGAGTCCACCTTCGCCACAGTCAGGCTGAGGACCAAGCGAAGCCGGTCCTGTGGCAACCGCGACACCACGTTATCGATGGTGTTCAAATTGCTCCAATCCGCCCAGAAACGCTGGAAGCGGATCAAGGGGTTTAACCAACTGAAGCTGGTCGTGAACAACGTTCAGTTTCGGGATGGAGAGCGAGTGGATGATCAATCCGGCAGAGACGCCGCTTGATGGTCATACACCAGATTTGACAATAACTCGATTTTCATCAGGTGGGTGCGTTCCAGGGCATGATGAGGACACATATACCGGCTCCGCTGGTCTGCGAGCCTGTACACAGCCCGCAGCGTTTACAGATGGCGGGAGAGCCACAAATCATTCCGGCAGACGGCTAAGGGGTAGGTTAGCCTGGTGTTTTGATATACAGGCCGCCCTTTTCACGTTTTGAGACGTCAAACAGTTCACTCGCACGCACCAGATCACTGAGTTTCTTGTAGCCGTAATTGACGGGAGAGAACGAACTGTTGTTGGAAATGTATTGTCCGACACGGCCAAGGTGTGCCCAACCTTCGTCATCGGCTGTCTGGTCAACAGCGGTCCTTAAGGTTCTGACCAAGCCTGACTCTCCCCGCAGCTCGTTACGTCCCCACTTTTTCTTGTGCGCCGCCGCTTGCATGGAAAGCTCCGATGCATCCTCGTCGAACTCTTCCTCACAACGGAGGTTCTCTGTATAGATAAACTGGGAACAGGCATTTACAAAGGGTTGTGGTGTTTTGCGCTCACCAAAACCAAAGACTGGCAGGCCCGCCTCCAGAATGCGCATGACCAGTGGGGTAAAGTCGCTGTCACTGGTCATCAAGGCGAAAGCCCCGATATTACCGGAATACAAAAGGTCCATGGCGTCGATGATCATGGCCGAATCGGTTGCGTTTTTACCGGGGGTGTATGCGAATTGCTGGATAGGTCGGATGGCATTGGCGTGGAGCTTGTCGATCCAGCCTTTCAGTTGGGTGCCATTCCAATTGCCGTGCGCGTGACGGACATTCACCGATCCGTACTTGGCTAACTCCTGGAGCACTCCTTCAATGGAGTGATAGCTAACGTTGTCACAATCAATGAGAAGGGCAATCTTGTGGTTGTCGGGCATTGGCTTGGAGCTTCCTTGCGTCGGTAGGTGATCGACCGAACTTTATCACAGGCCTTTGCGAATGGAAGGTTGGGGATAAGCCTTGGCCTAATACGCGAGGTCGCGACAAACTGAGTTTTCCAGGGAAAGCGACATCATTTGTCGTATTGCGGCTGCATAGTGGCAATGAAGTGGTATCAAAACCTTTCTGGAGACAACGGACATGTCGAGCATCACGCACCTTCTGAAGTACCTATTGTCCCCCACGTATCGCCAGCAGGGCAGAGTGGAGGAGTGTCATCGGCGTATCACTCAAGCCATCGAGGATTATGTGGATGCGCTTCCCCAGTGCCACGGATGGATTCTGCTTGCTTCTCGGGCTGACAAGGAGGATGGCTTTTACTGTGATGTCACGATACGCACCCGGGACTTCTTGTCCTGGGCCCGGCAAAATGCCGACGAGCACGTTATTCAGAACTTTCAGGCCGAGGTTGTGAGAAAAGCGCTACCCGTTTGGTTGTCGCGGGCCTCTTTTGACGAGCGAACCGTCAGCCTGTTGCCGCCAGGTGCTTTCCGGGAGATCGCCGAAGACATTGACGACTGGGTCACCCAGGGGAGGGCGAGAGTCTTTTGCTCTCAGTGTCAGGCAGTGCCCACAGAGATTGATGTCACTAAAGAAAATTACCACGGCGCTGGTAACGCCTACTCATGGTGGACGGATGTGTGGACTTGCGAGAATGGGCATGTGTTGCGCAAGAAGGATCAGCACATGCGGTTGATATTGAGGCGGAACCGGTTGTGAGGAATTCGTAGTTGGGATAGCCCGGCAAGCCCCTCTCGACGGCATCAAGGCGAAGATTCAGGCATCCGATCAACCACACCACAGGAGCGTTAGAAAAAGGAGTTCGTTATGCCAGTAAACTACCAAGCCCTTTTGGAAGAATACGGAGTGGAAAGCATTCCGGAAGCGGAAGACACCACGAATGCTTTTACTCACGAGATTTACGGGTGTCTTTTCGACCCCGACTCGCCGTTTGATCTTGAGCGGTCCTCCATTGATGATTTCCCGGACATGCTGGAACACATGCTCTATTGCTCGCTAGCACTGAAAACCGGGAAGTCTGTCCATGACGGGGTGAGTCACCTGATCAAGACCTGGTATCGCTGGTTGTGCTATGAGAATCCAAAATACGAATGTATCCAGCGGACAGCCTCGTCCCTCGGTACGGATGTTTCGATCTTTACCATTTCCAGGGAGAACCTTGTCTGCTCGTTCGTTTTCAACATTGCCGACGAGGCTACAGACAAAGCCGTGCAGGATTACATGGATTTTTACAGCCCGGTGGATGACCCGGATGCCTTGATGAAAGGACGTAAACGTCCGGAATCCAATTGAGTGTTTGGGGTGAGGAGATTGCCCTGACCACGGCAAGGGTAGGCTTCAATGCAGTTTAAAGGGAGTTGTTCAGCATGATCTATCTGTGGGGATTCTTTGCTCTCGTTGTTTGGTTGAACCTAGGACTGCTGTCCTATAAAGCGACCAATGATCTACTTGATGTGCCCCTGGAGAGCCTGCCTTTGCCGTTTCGGCTGGTGGCGATCCTTTTTGCACCGATTGGTTTGCTTTTGTATGAACGCCATGTGTTCTGGAGCCGGGCAAAACCCGAAATAATCGTCAAAGAAAGCGCTCACTACGATTAGAGGTTGACCCAGCGCCTCACCCGTTCAAGTGCAGCGGGTGAGGGGTTGGCGTTGCAAGAAGCACGCACCTCGCCAACCACCCAGGCGTTGTTGCGGTATTCCAGTGAAATGGTCAGCCGTTCCGGCGAGATCATTCGATAGATAAAAACCTCACCCCAGGCCACGGCCATGTCATAGCTGCCCACGCAATGGCGCATGGTGGCCCCTTCCTCCAACAGCTCCAGCCAGGAGGAGAGGGGCTCTATGCCTTCGACCGGTGCAATGGGTGGCTGAGGATATTCGCCGTGTTCCTCCTCAAGCTCTTGTGCCAGTTCGAGCCTTTTTTCTTCTGAGTTACGGTGGTTCTGTCGGTTGAAACGATCGATAAAACGGTCGTGCTGATCCTGCAGGGCTTCCCGGGAATTGACCTGTGCAAAAACCTGTTCGTTGCCGCCGGCGAGATTCAGAGTGTCGCGGATCATCCGACAGGTCCAGGTTAAATCCGCCGCCTGGGTGTGTTCGTTCACTAGGCAAAGCATCCCCGGCCATAAAGGGCGCCGAACCCGCAACAGCAAGCGCAGGTGGTTCAGGTGAATCGCCGGATGATGGCGCAGCAGATCGAGAAAGTCGGGTTGCTGTAACGCCCGGCGAACATCGTCCAGCTCCCAGGGCATCATTGGTGCGAGTTTGAGCCGGCCAACCAGGCGGGCCAGGGATTTGCTGCCGGGCAGGCCTGCAGCGTTCAGGATATCCGCGCGCCTGAAGGTTAAAAGTTGCTCGAATGCTTCCACGGATAACGGTTGCTGGCGGGCGTAATCCACTGCGAGAAGAAACAGTAACGGCGCGTTACTGGCTAACTGCCTCGCGGCAGCCGAAACGGCACAAGCCTGGGCCAGCTGAAAGTCCATGGCAGGCATCAAGCTGCAAATGGTATTGATGTCCTCTGGAATGACATCGCACAGGCGTTGGTCATTGTCATCCGCCAAGGTAAACAAGGGCAGCCCGGGCGCTTCCAGGAAATGCCCTTCCGCCACCAGGTCACCATCATTAAAACTGGCCCAATGCAGTGGCTGATCGGAATGCCAGCCATTAATTCGTACCGTGATGGGGTAATTCAGCACCCGGCTTAGGTCAAACTCTACTGTGTTGGTGCTTATGGGCGGTGCGCCTTCCACTTTTGTCCATCCTTTCAAAGCCTTCCATTCTCCGGTGAATATCGTACAGTGGGCTTGCGACATGCACGGTCGCTAATGCCTTCGAACTGCGGATTTCGTGGCAGCAGCAGGTTCACGATTATTGAATCGACATAACCTCAGGGAGAGGTCTCTACCACCATGCACACCTTATTGAATGAACAGTCACCCGTCACGGATGCGGCTTTGAAAGCTGTGGCCCACATGCCAACCAGAAGCCTACCGGCTCTGATGGACAGCGCTTTCACCAGCGCGTTAACGGACGCCGACTATATGCGTATCGCGGTATGGCTTGCCAGCAAGAGTTACGATGAAGGTGGTTGCCCAATCGGGGCCGTGATTGTCGACAGCACTACTGGGGAAATCCTGGGTAAGGGGCACAACACTCTGGTTCAGGGCAATGATCCCTACAACCATGGTGAAACCTCAGCCATGCGCGATGCCGGGCGAATCGATTTCTCTCGTAGCACACTTTACACCAGCCTCAGCCCCTGTGGTGTCTGCGCCAAGCTCATCAGCATGCGTGGATTTCGCCGTATCGTCGTGGGCGATGTCACCAATGCTTGCGGCACCGAGGAGCTGCTCCGGGAAAAGGGCCTTCAGGTTGATTTGCTGGAGGATTCCCAGGGTGTGGATCTGTATGCCAAGTTCCGCTCGGAAAAGCCGAAGCAGGATCTTGAGGATTGGCTCGGCGTGAGCGCGCTGTAGCATACCCCCTGAAGACATTGACTTCAGGTTAGGGCCTTGACCGATACGGCCAGTACCATTCACTACTTGCAAAGGAAGGCGCCATGTCGAACACCGCCATTCGTTATCTCACCATGCTTAGGATGGTGCCCCGTTACCCTCGCACGATCACGACGGGGGAATTGTCCGAACGCCTGGAAGAGCAGGGCTATTCGGTCACCATGCGCTCCATTCAGCGGGATCTGGAAAAGCTGAGTGTCGAGTTCCCGTTGATGGTGGATGAAAGCTCCCGGCCGCACCAATGGTCCTTCGACCGGGAAACTACCATGGATATCATTCCGGCGCTGGATTTGCCGGCGGCGTTGACCTTCGAGTTGGCGCAGGCTTACCTCAAGCCACTGCTGCCGCCCAGAGCCTTGTCTCACCTGAAACCGCATTTCGATGAAGCGCATCGCACGCTGCTGCGCGAGCGAAACCCGCTGGGCCAATGGCCCAACCATGTGCGCGTAATTAACCGCGGCCTGGGCGGCCAACGCCCGGCCATTGATGCAGATGTGCTGGAAACAGTGACCGAGGCACTGCTCCGGGAATACAAATGCCAACTGACGTATCAGGCCCGAAAATGGCCAGAGCCGGAAGCCATTACCGTGCACCCGTTAGGGCTCATTTTCCGGGACCCGAACGTGTATCTGATTGGCACCATCGACGGCCGGGAAGGCATTCGCCAACTGGTATTGCACCGGGCCACGACAGGGGAACTTCTCGAAGAACCGGTAGACCGGCCTGAAGACTTCGATCTGGATTTTTACATCCACTCCGGTGCCATGGGGATTCTGAAATCCGACAGGCCGGTGTATCTGAAGCTGCGTTGCGACAAACCGACGCTTAATCACCTCATTGAATCTCCGTTGGGTTTTGACCAGATCACGACGGAAATTGATGACGATACATTCGAGATTGCCGTCACTGTCGGTGATACCCAGGATTTGCGTTGGTGGCTCACAGCACAAGCAGTGCATTGCGATATTCTGGAACCGGCTTGGTTGAAAGAAGAGATAGCCAATACGCTCCAACAAGGGTTGGCCAGAACTCGGCAGACGTTGGTGGAGTAAGAGCCGTGAGGTGGACCAAAAGCCTTAAAGGGGGAAGAAATTAGCCTGCTAGACAGGTAGCATGTCGCCGGAAGCTAACCATTCATTGATAGAAAGGACGATAAGGATGTTCAAGACATTGAAGTTTATGCCTTTTGCACTTGCCTCTTGTGTACTTGCCGGCGGCGCGAGTGCTGCTTCAGCCGATCAGCAATATGCTGCCTTTAGCCTTGGCCAGGCTGACGTCAAAGACTTTTGTGACGATCTCTCCGGTGCGGGGGTTAATTGTGATGATGAGGCGGTTACCGGCCGGATAACCGCCGGTGGCTTTTTCGACAAGTACCTCGCGTTTGAAGGCGGGTATCGCTACATCGATGACACGTCGTTTGCCGCGAGCGGAGTTGTTAATGGTAATAACGTGTCAGCGGCCATGGATGTGAGCTACCACATGTTCGACGGCTCACTGCTGGTTTTTACTCCGGATATGGGGCCTGTGCGGCTCTTTGCCAAAGCCGGTGCGCAATTCTGGTATCAGAAGTTTGATGGCTCTATCACCGTCAATGGCAGCAAAGCGTCAGGCTCTGAGAGTGAGACTGGTGTGGGTTTCCGTACCGGTCTCGGTGCTGTCGTTGAGTTCTCAGATCATTTCGCTGTCCGGGCTGAATGGGATTACCTCAGCAACGTCGGTGATGACCTGGATTCCGGTCTATCCAATCTGGAATCCGATATGCACATCTTCTCTATCGGTCCAGAGCTTCGGTTTTAACGGAGCGAATTTAGCCAAGAATGGAGCCTAAGCGACGTTAAATGTCGCAGGCGGGTCTCATAATGTCACCAGACATTCAGGAGGCCCGCCTATGCTGTTATGGAAAGAACTCGTCAGTGAAGCCGAGGAGATGGAGCAAACTGCTTCTCCCTCAAAGGACGATCTGAAACTTCTGCAAATCTACGTTTGTCGCCTGTTCCTATCGCCGGTCAATCATAACCAACCGGTTATGTTTCGGGATGACGCACCGCTGTCGTTTATGGGCATCACGCCCAAAACCGACGATGAGTCCGAGCCCGGCAGTCCTGCCTATCTGCGCGCCATTCGCCGGCGTGAAAAATCGCTGACCCGAAGTCTGAATGGCACCCCGAAGCTGTCGTTTGAGCCGCTGCTGAAGAACCTGATCAAGCTGCTAAGGCCGGGCAAGGTGGAAATCAAGGTGTTGATCTACGCCATCCTGCTGCTGAAATACCCCAAAGCCAGAGAAACGTTGCGGGAGCTTGAAATCAATGATTACAGCAACTCGGTGAGTGCGCTGGCCCGGGCCATGCGCGAATCCACTCGTGCCTTGAACGAAGCGCTGGATGAGAACGCCATCCTGAGCCAGATCCGCCTGATTGAAGGCCCGAATCCCAATACCGATATTTGGGATCTGGTGGAAGCCGGTCCTTTGCTTGGTCAACTGGTGATTGCAACCTCGGATGTCTGTGACGGCAACAGAGGTGGCGAAAGTGACGATATTGAAGAACTGCTGTTCCGGTATATCTGCCCACCGGGACCGCCGGCGTTGCACGAGATCCGAGACTTTCGGGGTGTTCCGGAGCTTCAGCTCATGCTGGATTACCTGCAGGATGCGCTTCAAAGCAAAGCCCAGGGCAAAAACATTCTGCTGTATGGCAAACCGGGCACCGGTAAAACCCAGCTGGCCCGTGCGATGGCTGCCAACGTGTCCGCCCCGCTTTATGAAGTGCCCACCCGGGACGATCGCTCCCGGGCTCTGACCGGCAGCATCCGCCTGGATGCCGCCAAAATGGCGCAAATGTTTCTGGAAGACCGCCTAGGCGCCATTCTATTGTTCGACGAGATGGAGGATGCTTTCCGCAAATCCGATCAGCTTGCGAAAGGTTGGTTCAACCAACTGCTGGAAGACAATCAGGCGCCGGTGATCTGGATCAGCAACGATATTCGCCAAGTGGATCCTGCGTTTCTCCGTCGGTTTGACTTCATCGTTGAGATCCAGGGTACCAGTGGGGATCGGGAGGCTTCGCGAATTGAGCAGACCTTGTCGGGGCTCCCTGTGGCGCCCGCCTGGATAACCGAAGCCGCCCGCAAATCCTGGATGACGCCGGCGCTGGCACAAAATCTGGCCGAGATAGGGCAGCACCTGCCGGCAAAACAAATCACCCGAAACCAGCAGCGCCTGGAAGCCCTGATTCGCCAACGGCTGTCGGTGATGGGGGAGGGCAAGCCAGGGCAGATTCTTAAGAAAACCAAAAAATCCGATTTCCCGGCTTTCCGCACCGAGTGGATCAACACTCGGCCTTCGCTGCGAAACGTCGAGCGCCTGATTCGCCGGGAAGACACCGCTCGCCTGTGCCTGTATGGCCCGCCGGGCGCCGGCAAGACCGCTTATGCGCAGGAACTGGCCAGGCGCCTGAAAAAGCCCTTCATGCTGCAGTCTGGCAGCGATTTGCTGGGCATGTTCGTGGGACAGACCGAAAAGAACATCGCCGACATGTTCGACAGGGCTGAGCGCACCGGTGCTGTGTTGCTGCTCGATGAGGCGGACACCTTTCTCTACAACCGAAGCATGGCCCGCCAGAGCTGGGAAGTGGGTGCGAGCAATGAATTCATGGTTCGCCTGGAGCGCTTTGAAGGCGTATTCCTGGCTACCACCAACCGGTTTGAGAGCTTTGATAAAGCCATCCTTCGCCGGTTTCAGCTGAAGGTGGGATTTGATTACCTGACCGCTCAACAGGTTCGCGCCATCATCTCGGCCTGCGTGGCCGACAAGGAGCAGGCCGAGGCGCTTACCCAGGAAAACTTGCAGCATCTGAGTTACCTGACGCCAGGCGTGATTCGTGCGGCGGTTCAAAACCTTCGTCTACGGGGCTTCAAGCCGAGGACCGGTCGGTTGCTGACAGCGTTGGAAGACGAACAGCGTCAGCAAACCGATGGCGTCATCAGCCAACCGATTGGCTTTATCCAGTGAAGAACAGGGAGAGCGAGATGGAAAAACGGACACCGGCCTGGAAAACGGGCTGCCTACATCAAGTAACACCATCGGAGGAAACTCCCTCACGGGAACTGCATTTAAGCCGGGAGCGTTTGTTCCTCTTATGCCCGCAACTAAAGGCGTTGATGTCAGGCGATCTGGTGATCACTGTCTCTCCGGATTGGCAGGCGTTGAATCTGTATGCCGAACCCCGTTGGGACATCTTGCGCCGTGATCTGCAAGCCTTGCCGACTGATAACTCCGAGGCAAGACGGATCCAGCGAAGGATGTTAGGCAATGCGATCATCCTGAGTGCCGAGAAAACCGTGGTGATTCCGGACACCCTGGTGAACTACGCCGGCTTGGTGGATGCCTTTGATAGCCCGCTATGGATGATCGTTTTTGATGACAGCAATGCCGAACTTTGGCCAGAGCACGAACTAAAAAGACTTTTTTCCGAGGCACAGTGGGGCAAAAGCCCGCTTATACGCTTTATGCGCGGTGAGCAGGTGGATCACCGAGGTCGTTCATTGAACGATATTCTGGCACTGGACGATTTCTGGCTGGAGCACACCCACGACTATGTTCAATGGCTGTTTCCGATCGACACGCCCAGCCGGGCGAACCTTCAGGCACCGGTGCTAAACGAGGCCGACCAGCAATGGTTCCGTCGAGATCCATTTCTGAGGTTCCAGCATCGCCGTGCACTGGATCGGATGTTGAGATTCTGTGGGCTAAAGCGGGCAGAGCATATCATTGAGCCCCGGGAGGACTTACATCCTTACCGGCACATCTGGCTAAAACGCGGTGGCCACAACCACCTGCTCATCACACGCATGATTCGCAGCCTGCACCTGTGCCACCAGCCCGAACTGGCCCGGGTGGTTCAGCAGGCGTTTATTGAAATCGGACAAGCGCGCGGTTACGTGCAGCCACAGACTATTGCGTTTTGGAGGCAGGCAACCGAGTAGGGCCTCAATCCCAAGGCTCAATAGCCCGAAAAATCCCGGTCTTGGTCATATCGCGCCGCAGCTCAAAAGCGGCCAGTGCGTCAACCGGGTCGACAACGTCCAGGTTGTCGAACTGGATGCGTTGCCAGGCCTCTCGATTGACCTTCACGCTGTATAGGTATTTATCGGTTTGTCCGCCGGTGGCGGTATCCGGGACTTGGGTAAAACCGGAGAGGATTACTGTTTGAACCGTCGGTGCGCACGCGAAGCCTTCACCAATCAGCCGAAAGCCCATACCGTGCACATGGGCCATATAGAGCTTGCGGACGGTCGTGTCAGACAATGTGTTCACTGAGACGCCAACACCTCGCTGATACATGCGCAGTTCAGTGATGGGGAAGTCCTCATTCTCGGGTAAATCTACATCCAGCATCAAAGTCCGGCCATCCTCGGACAGTTCAAACGACAGCCGGGTTTCTCTCGGCCAGTCGATATCCAGCAAGTGATCATCCAGCACCGCTTCCATCGCCTCTGGATCGCCTTTCTCAGCCTGGTCGTAGAGTGCAGCGCGGGCCTGTTCACGGCGGTCATGTTGGGCGCTGTTGTTTTGCCAGCGGAGATACTGTTGCTGGTAACGATGCTTCTTGCGCTCGTTGGATTCGACAATGGCGCGCTTTCTGACGGGGCAAAGTCGTGCTCTTAAATCCAGCTTCTTTAGTTCAGGTTGCGCCGGTGCAGGCTCCTCGAATGGCTCGGGTTCCAGCACTGGAAAGCGGTCCGGGGGAGGCGTCTGCAAGTGGATATCGCCAATGCGGGCCATCATCCGGTTATGCTCGTCCACTTGTTCGGATAAAGCCGTTTCCAGTGCCTCCCTGGCATACGCTTTGGCTACCTCAAAACCTTTATCGCCCAGGTCCTGGCCATCGGCATCCAGAATCGCGATGTCGCCGGTGGTGGTGTTCAGATCCACATCGGCCATTTGCTCGGCCACAGCAGGGACTTTCGGCGTTTGCCTGGCCGACCGTTTGCGCCGCTTGGTATTACGTTTGTTGAGCTTTTCCCGATACGACAAACCGGTACCTGGAATGCCCGCATTGCCGTACAACCCATTACGTCCCAGGGTGAGATTGGCACCACGAACGCCTGCCGACAGGCTAACGCCGCGTTTGCCAAGATTGAGTCGAACGCCGGGGAATATGGATACCGTTCGGCGAAAACGAAGGGCCATGCGACCTCCTTGCTGTATTGTCCTTTTACTGAGGATCCTACCATTAATGAGTCAATCGTAATCCATAGGTGCGACCGGCTGTGTCGTTCAAAGCCTGTAACGTATACAAGCAGAGTCCGTTCAATGGAGACTGGGAGACAAGGCATTGATCGAAATGATCGAGACCTGGATTCGACAGGTTAATCGTCAGCATGAGTCTGTCCGGCAGTCGTGTAGTCAATTTGCTGGTGACTTTGAGGGTTACTTCGCGCCGGAGTTTCTAGCCCAGTGCCACTTCGTGGTCACGCCCAAGATACCAACGCCAGACGAACGGCTTTTGACTCAGCTTGGGTTAGGGGGATTTTTCCGTCACAACCTGGCCGGCCTCACGCTGAATGATACCTACTACCTCCTGCCTTCGGTGGCCGAAAATCGGCGCATTCATTTCCATGAGTTGGTTCACGTGGTTCAGTGGCAACAATTGGGTGTTGGTGGGTTCGTTTCCCGGTATCTACAGGAATACCGCCACTATGGTTACGAGCACATGCCGCTTGAGCGGATGGCGTATGAGCTTGATTCGAGGTTTGTGGCCGGTGGGCCATTGATTGATGTGGAGCACCATGTGCGAACCAGAATCGGTATTTCAGAATGATGTTGCTAGCCTCGCGTATATATCGTGATGAAATCGACCACATTTTGGCGATCTATCCGGGTGATCGAATTTCCAGGGCAAGCCGTGAATTGCTGGCCTTTCACATCCACGATTGCTTGCCGGATCTGGTTGCGTATTCCGCACTGCTGCGTCGGCTGCCTGAGCTGTCGGAGGAGGACTGTTTCGCCAGGAAGTCGGCTGCCAGAAAAGCTGTCATCGGGATGGTGAGTCATGCGACACACCACCTGATAGCGGCTCAATACGCGCTGCTTGGTCGGGGTCCCGAAGACCGGTTTGGTATGGACCTATGGCGTGACGAGCCTGAGGAGTCCGACGAAATGTATCGCCCCTGTCCAGAGGAGGACTGCGAAAGACCGATCGACCAGTGTGTCTGTCGGCGATACGAGCCCATTGCTAACGAGGCGCTCAGTCCTGGCGAACGTTTGGCTTACCATGTGATCTTCAATGGCGATGCGAACAGAGACCAGGTCGCTCAGGCGGCTTTCCACTTGACTGAAATGGCGCCGGCAGTCCGGACCTTTGTCGAGTTGTTCACTCAAAGCCAGTCAGTCACATCGGCCGATTTGCCAGAGATATCACAGTGCATCGATCCGTTCTTTGATTCGGTGCCTGAGCACCTGGCAGCGATACACAAACTGTATTGGAGGTGTAGCCTCTCAGAGTTGGTGCTGGTTGGCCCTGAATAGTCAGCGGGAATAAACGTCTACGCAGGTGTAGCGGTGAGGAAGCTACCTCACATTTGCCACCCCAAACGGAATATGAACCATCGGTATGTTTCCGGCATCCGATTGCAGGTGGCTGCGCTGATCGTCAAAGAATATCTGCGGTTTCAGGATATTCAGAATCCGATCTTTCTTCATGCCACCCAAAAAGAACACCTCGTTGGCATCCACCCCCCAGTGCTCCAAGGTGGTAATCACCCGTTCATGAGCCGGCGCGCTGCGGGCCGTGACGATGGCGGTTCGCAGAATACGCTGGTAGGCGGGGTCTGCTTTTTGAGCCTCATCTTCTAATTGCTGCAACAGAGACAGTTTGCGGAACAGGTCCGCCAATGGTCCGGGGCTGTGGGGAATGCTGGCTTTGGAGGTTTCGTGTTCATGAAAGTCCTCCAGTTCTCCGCCTTTGAACACGCGTTCTGAAGCGTCGTCAGCAATCACGCCGTCAAAATCAAAAGCGATTCGTAGTTCCCAGTCATCTTCGTCGTCGACAACCTGGCTGGGTAACACCGTGCCGGCCGGGTATTCGTAGTCGATGGCATCCAGCACGTCCCTTTCGTTGGATGACAGGAAGAGCGAGGCATTGAAGGCCGGAATGTAGGGGTAGGGCGATTTGCCTTCCAGGAAGGCGGCCCGGGAAATGTCCAGCCCATGGTGCTCAATCGAGCGAAACACTCGCTTGCCGGTGATGGACGAATTGCGTGACAGAAGCACGACCTCTACCGGTGATGTTTCCGGGAATCGTTTGTTGATATTGAGAAACCGGCGCACAAACGGAAAAGCCACGCCCTTGTCCAGTGGGAGGTCCAGATGCGCCTCCTGGTAATCCCGGTAGGCAATCGCGCCTTCTTCCTGAAAGACTCGGTCAGACTCCGTAAGATCAAAAAGCGCACTAGAGGCGACGGCAATAACCAACTTTTCTTCTATGGGATAGGGCATGCGCTAAAACTCGCTTGGGTTATCAAAATCATTGGTACCAACCAGAGGCACAATAGCGTGTTATGCCATTGGAATAGCCATAGGCAAACACGCAAGTCACGCAGGAAAGGGTACCTGCGGGGTCGTTCAACTCACCTGATCCGGCGTAGCGCTGCTTCCCGGGCGATGTCCCAGCTTGAATTGTCGGTTGGCATGCCGTTGGAACCAAGGGGCGGGACGCCCAACGCTTTTCGGCGAGCATTCGCTTTGGCGGTATGCTCCGAACTCATCGGATTTTGTCCTTTCTTGCGGGCGTTTGCATCAGAGGTGGAGTCCATCATGAAATCGTATTCCTCCGGGAACATCTCGAAATGGACGTCCTTGATCAGGGCTTCTGCTGCGTCCCGTTTGCGGCATTCCTCCTCTGAAAGCTCCTGACGTTCCTTGGCGCGCTTATCCGCCAAATATTTTTCAGCACGGTTCATCGTCATCTTCCTGTGATTATTCATGCAGCCAAAGAGTAAACGGTTTATGCGACGTTGTGTGTCGCATCCCGGCTGCATAGTGATGACATTAAGCAGTGGGGGCGAAAATGACTAACACCATACCGCAGAAACCATCTTCCATGCGTTGTTGCTCCCTGCAGACACCATGAATACCTGCTGCCAGGAAAGCGACCGCTTCGATGAATCATGCGTTATCCGCCTGCGAAGTAGTAATTTTGGAATGAAGGAGCGAGAGATGAACGCTGAACACTTAATTTTGTTTGTGAGCCTCTGCACACTCTTTGGTTTCTTTTTCCTGTTGTCATTCGGTGTGTTGATGGTGATGAAGCTTTTTAATGCCGGTCCCGATCTGACAGCAAGCGTAAAGAAAGTATGCAAGTTTCTTCTGTTTGCGACGGTTGTGAGCTTCGGGGCGTTTATTTACATCACTCAGAGCGATGCATGAGCCTTCCGGGAAGAATGGTGGGGCCCACTTCGGATGGTTAGACGACGTTACTTGTCGCAGATGGCGAGTATATTTAACAGTACCCAGTGCTCAAGATCATCAGGGAGGTTCAATGCTCAATTTCTTCTACTGCCACGGCTTTGCCAGCAGCTTCGATCCCAACAAATCCAAAGTTCAGACCCTGACCAAGCTCGGATCAGTCGATGGCTGCAACATTGATTACACCCGCCGTGCCGATGAGGTTGTCTCCCATGTAATTGAACAAGGCGACTTTGCCAATGTCGATGTGATCGTCGGAACTTCGATGGGCGGCTGGCTGGCGGCAGAGCTTGGCTCGTCTTTGGGCATTCCGTTTGTCGCGATCAATCCGGTGGTCGACCCGTCTCAAACGTTGCGCAAATACATTGGTACTGCCGTGGACTACCAAGGCAAACCCTACACGCTCACGGAATCGGCAGTGGCCAGTTATTACCCCATCGCCAAAAACGGTTGTGGTCTGATTCTGCTGGACGAGGGCGATGAGGTGATTGATGCCGGGCACACTCGGGAAGTACTCACGCAATACTATGGGGTCGAAGTATTCGAAGGCGGTAACCACCGCTTCGCCCACATGGAAGAGGCTCTGCCGTTAATAGAAGCCTTCCAAAGTCAGGCTGAAGTCGTTTACGGTCTGGATGAGAGCTAACATCCTGCGCTAATCGTCGCCACACAGGTGGACCTCTGCTGTCGTACCTGTGCGGTACCCTAATCTCATCTACCTATGGAGGGGAACATGAGCCAGCAGTACACCGCAGAGATTCTTTCCCGCGCATTATTTTATACCGACCCCATGAACACCTGTTGCCAAGAGAACGACTGCTTCGATGAGTACGATGCGATTGCAGTGGATATCGTCGACCGGCTGGAACATGGTGTGTCGATGAAAGCTGCGCTGACTGGAGCCATTCAGGACTGGTTCTACGACGGCGAAGAAGGCGTTGTCTCTGAGGACAAGCTCCAGCCGGTCATCGAATGGCTGAACAAGGAGGCACCGAGTGGAAAGTGAACTGAGAAAAGACCTCAAAGCCGGACTGAAGGGCAAGACGCCGCAGGAAATCCTGAAAGCCATGGGCTATCCGCACCCGAATGAAAAAAACGTGGAGCGCCTTGAAAAAGTCCTGGCCAGTAAAACGCTCGGTTTGAAGGATGGCGGTTTTGACTTGAAGTACAGTACAACCGAATTTCTGGTGGCGCTGAGCAAAGTGGCCGGGCTGGATCAGAAAGAAGTTCGTCCACGCATCAGGAACATTAATCAGGATGTCTCTGACGACAGGCAGGCCTTCAAGCCTTACATATGGGTGGATACGCATTTCAAACGCACCAGTCAGCCGATTTTTGCGCTTGCAGCAATGGAATCACGCCGGCACCTGGGATTCCGGGACGGGTTCTGGCGACTGCCATTGGAGCAGCAATTAGCGGAAGCTCAAGCCTTGGTGCGAGAACACATGGCTGAAACAGGGGGCAAGCTCGATATGTGGGGCACCATTCAGGAATACTGGTTCTTCTACGAGTCCCGCAAAGCGTATCGGCTGGCGCCCGATGGAGAGGTTCTGGGCAAGCACGAGGGCCCGGTGCGCAATTCGGCCAGTATGAGTCTGCGTTAAAACGTGCTGCGGAGTGGGCGAAACCCGGAACCCATCGTTTTATAGTTGAAGGATCACAAGCATGAATAACCGAACTCAATTTGCCCAGTCCGCCTTGCTTGGCTTGGCGGTCGGTGATGCCCTAGGCACCACCGTCGAGTTTCGACTGCGCGACACGTTTGCCGAGCACACAGAAATGACGGGAGGCGGCGCGTTTGCGGTCAAACCGGGCGAATGGACGGATGACACCGCCATGGCCCTTTGCCTGGGACAGAGCCTGGTGGAGTGCCAGGGGTTCAACCCTAAAGACCAGCTTGCCAGATATCAGGACTGGTTCCACCACGGTTACATGGCCTGTCAGGGACAGTGCATCGACATTGGCAACGCAACGCGGCAGGCGCTTGCCCGTTATGCCGAAACGGGGTGCGACTACGCAGGTTCCGACAACCCGTTCAGCAGTGGTAACGGCGCCATTATGCGATTGGCTCCGGCGGTTGTTGCGGCACCAAACCGGCCAACGGCTCTTGACTATGCCATCAACAGCAGCCGCACTACCCATGCCAGTGCTGATTGTTTGGATGGGGCCGAATTGATGGCCGCTGTGCTGTGGGAGCTTGGACAGGGCGCCGATCTAAAAGAGGTTTTTGATCAGTTGCCGGACACCGAAGAGCGGGGCATGGCGATAGGGCGCATCAAAAGAGGGGATTTCAGAACCGCCAGCCGAAACAACATTGCCTCCAGTGGTTACGTGATCGACACCCTGGAAGCGGCTTTGTGGAGTTGTTATCACGCTGAAAACTTCGAGCAGGCGCTGATTACAGCGGTCAACCTGGGTGATGACGCCGATACCGTTGGCGCTGTCACCGGGCAAATCGCGGGAGTGGTCTGGGGAGTTGAGGCTATCCCGACCCGTTGGCTGGGCAAACTGGCCTGGCGGGACCGCATTACCAATCTGTCCACAAAACTGGCAGACTTAGGCAACTAACGATTCGGAACAAATCAAGGAAGACGACCGATGTACGACCTGATCGGCGATATTCACGGCCACGCCGCCGAACTCAAAGCCCTCCTCACTAAAATGGATTACCGCGAAATCGACGGCGTATGGCAGCATGCCGAGCGTAAAGTCATCTTTCTGGGAGATTTCGTTGACCGCGGCCCGGAACAGGTGGAAACGGTCACCATCGCCCGCACTATGGTGGAAAACGGCCAGGCCTTGGCGGTCATGGGTAACCACGAATTCAATGCCGTCGCTTGGGCCACGGAAGACCCAGCTAATTCAGGCGAATACCTGCGCCCACACACCGACAAAAACCGGGGGCAACACCGGGCTTTCCTGGAACAGGCGGGAGAGGGCAGTGAACAGCACCAAAGCTTTATCGAATGGTTCAAAACGCTGCCGGTGTATCTGGATTTGCCGGAACTGCGCGTGGTGCACGCCTGCTGGCATCCGGCTTTCGTCAAAAGCATTGAGCCCTACATCGATACCGAAAACCGACTACTCCCCACCGCTTGGGAGGCTGCGGCTCGCAAGGGCACAGACGCTTACGAGTCGATCGAAACCCTGCTGAAAGGCCTGGAAATCCCGTTGCCTGGCGACCACCACTTTTTTGATAAAGGCGAAAACAAACGCACCAACATCCGCACGGAGTGGTGGCGCCAGGGCAAGCTGACCTACAGAGGCCTGGCCATGGTGCCGGGTGACCAGATTGACAGGATTCCCCATGAGCCTGTGGCTTCGCATGTATTGCCGGGTTACGACGGTGAGAAGCCGCTGTTTGTTGGGCATTACTGGATGCAGGGCGAGCCTGCGCCATTGAATGAGCATATTGCTTGTCTGGATTACAGCGTCGCCGGGAAGCATGATGGAAAGCTTTGCGCCTACCGTTTTGACGGTGAATCCAGCTTGAGGAAAGGTAAGTTTGTGTGGGTTGACGGTTCAAAAGTTGAGGCCTGAAAAACCTGACTTCCTGATTTGGTTACATGAATTAACAGCCCGAATTTGCCGGCAAAAACACAAGCCGTTATAACGTTAGGCAGGGTCGGAGAAATCGCTTTCAAGGCATACCAAAATAAGGAAAAGAAATGGACTTCTTGCTGGTCCCCGATGCATTAACAGCCAGTGAAACCCGCTACGCGCTAGCCCAAAGAAATACCATGGGTACCAAAGTCGGCAGCTTTTCTGTTCTGCTGGAGACTCTGGCAGAGCTGTGGTTGATAGAGCCCAGTGAGCTGGACTGGAACGTCGCGCTGCAGGAGCAGGCCCTCGCCATGGAGAATGCGTTCTGGGCCAAAAGTATCCGGGTGGATGAGCCTGCAACCTTTGCCGAACTGAAAGCCAGTATTACATTTTTGCTCAACTATTCGCCGCTCGGCGCCCGACCCGAGGCGGTACCTTCCCCGGCCAATCGTAACCAGCGCTATTACAACGACCTTGTTGCCCTTGTTCGGCGACTCGAAGAACGACCAGACACGGATCAACTGGCTGAGCAATGGTTCAAAGAGCACGAAGAGCTCTGCATCGAGCCGATCTACGTTTACCCGTGGTTGCCTGAAAACTCCCTGTACCCTTGGCAGTGCCAGGTTTTGGAAATACTGCGCACAAAAGGCTGGGTGACGCCGGAGCCGGATAAATACAGCTTTATCCCTTCACCAACGCCGGAGAATGAAAATAGCCCGATTCAGCAGTTCGCAAATACTTTGTTCCATTCGGACAAAGCCCCAATGGAACTTGAAAACCTGCACTGGCTCACCTGCCGTGATCACCTTCAAGAGGTAGAAGCCGTCACGTCCATGGTGCAGGCAGCGGTCGAGCAGGGTACGAAACCGGAGAGGATTGCCGTCGTCGTACCCAAGGGCGGCGATTACGAGCTCTGGCTGGAAAAACACTTTGAGTATGCCGGCCTGATCGCCAGCAACCTTCGGCCGGAGTCGGGTGTCTTCGACTGGCAGTCCTCGCTGATTCATGACCTCCTAACAAGCCGTGTTCAGCCAGACATTCCGATGGCCATGATGAGCGCTATCATCAATCCGCTCATGCCCTGGGCGCCAGGGGTTGGTCATAAGCTGGCGGAGCGGTTCGGTAAAGGGGATGAGCTGACACTTGGCAACGAGGCCAGCGAGCAGGAGAAGGCCATGCTACGGCTTCTTCTAAACCCGCCGGAGCTAAGCTCAGCTACAGTGCTCGATTGGGTCAAAGAGATTGCTGAAAACACCCAAGGTCTGAAGATGAAAGGCCTTGGCAAAAAGCGCATGAGAACTTTGCTTGATAACACACGCCGGCTAATGGGTCTGTATAGCGGCCAGCCCTTCATCGAGCAGATCAGCAACGTCATCCGGCAAACCCCGGTCGCCACCCTGGAGTCCCAGGAAGACCGGGTTCGCTACCTGCATGCCATCAACATCATCCGGGAAGGTGAGCCTCTGCCATTCCAGGTGGACGAGCTCTTTGTGCTGGGTTTTAACCAGGGCCACTACGCTTACCAGCTGGAAGCCACTGGCCCCATCGCCCGGGAGGGCTGGGACCAGCTAGCAACGGTTTCAGGCCTTGCCATTCCCACTGTGGAAGAAAGTCAGAAACGGTGGGAAGAAGAATTCTCCGAGTTGATGCGAAGAGCCGATCATCGGGTGACCTTCTTGCGCTCGATGAATGATCATCAGGGCGGCGCCCTGGAACCGAGCGAGACCCTCCTGGATATAGCACTGTGCGTTCAGCCCCTTGAAAAGCTCGATCCTGAAAACCTCGAACTACCGGCACTCAAGGCTGAACACCCACTCCTGCGCAAAACAACCATTCAGCTGGAACAACCGGAATCGCCAAAACTGAAAGACCTGGAGCTGGCTCCGGAATTGATCCAGCAAGCACGCGTCAACCAGGATGGAACGCCGAAACCGGAATCTCCGAGCAGCCTAGAAACACTCATGCAGTCCCCGTTGGCGTGGCTGCTGTATCGCCTGGGCATAAAATCAAGGCAGTGGGAACCGAAGACCCCGGACATCTCCGTGCAGGGCATCATTGCCCATAAAGTCTTTGAGCTGTTCCAGACCCACCAGAAAGACGTCTGGAGTGAAGCGTTGTTCGACCGCCTGTTCAATCAGGCGGTTCAGGAGGAAGCATCATTTCTGGATTCTCCCCAGTGGCGTCTCAAGCGGACCCGGCTGCGCAATAGGATTTATCGGGCTCTAAACAGCTTCGCCGGCTGGTGCCAACAGGAGAACTGGACCATTTCCAATGTGGAACTGGAGCTTCAAGGGCAACTCTGGAATACGCCTATGAGAGGCTTCGTCGATGCGGTGCTTACGAACGGCAACCAAACGCTGATCGTCGATTATAAAACCTCCAAGCACGGCAGCCGCCTGAAACGGCTTGAGAAGGGTTACGAACTACAAACCCTGATCTACAGGGAGCTGTTCCAACATGGAAATAAGGCGGGCGAGGTGATGAGTGGCTACTACACCCTCAACGACACCACCCTACTAACAGACAAGCCCCTACAGCCGAGCGATCAATTAAACGTGCTACAGCCTGAGCCAAACCTGGCCGCGCAATCCGCAGAGGCCGTTGAGCTCGTGCAAGAACGCCTTCGAGACCTGAATAACGGGGCCATCAAGCTTAATGAGCGCACTGACGAGAAGTTCTGGAAGGACCGGGGCATTACCGCATATGCGTTAACAGACAACCCTGTTGTCAGCCGGTTTACCCGCGAAGAGGAGAGCAAATCATGAGCCAGTCCGCCATTCTGCCTGCCCAGCCTCTTACCCTAATTAAAGCGGGGGCAGGTGCCGGTAAAACCTATACCATCCAGAGCACGCTTGCGGACTGGGTAAAGCAGGGCATTGTGAAAGCCGACCGCGTACTGGCCGTTACCTTCACCAACGATGCTGCCAACGAAATGCGTACTCGTATTCGTCTTGCACTTTTGAAAGAAGGAATGATGGCAGAGGCCCGACTGCTGCAGAAGTCCAACATCTCAACCATTCATGCCTTCGGACTGGAAATCCTCAAAACCTTTGCCTACGAAGCCGGTAAATCGCCCGCACCGCGCCAGTTAACCGAACAGGAGCAGGATTTTCTGCTGCGCAAGGCGATGGACCAGGCGCAGGCCATTCAACCCGTACTGGATGACCTGGAGCATTACGGATATGGCGGAGGCTTCAAGGGTGACGACTTCCAGGATGCGGACGAGCAGCTTACTGAAACCATCCTCGCGCTCATTAATAAGCTCCGTTCACTTGGCAAAGGGTTTAGCGAAACCGCTGGTGAAGCGGAAGCGTTGCTGCGACAAGCCAAAGACACCATCAAGACAACATACGGCCATGTTCAAAAAGATGGCGCCCCTTATGCCGATCAGCTTTGGAGCGCCATAGAAGCGGTAAAAACCGAATATCCAGACGTGACAATCCTCCGCGAGAAAGGAGAGTGGGGGAATAACGGCCACACTCGTGCCTTCGTCGACAACATTTATTCTGCCACGCGGGAAAGACTGGATCGGGATTGGAAACTCTGGGCAAGCCTGCAATTTGACGACAATCTGAAAAAGATTCGGGAAAAACACCCCCGCGCGGATCTGGCCGAACCGGTCTGGAACGCTGCCGAGAAACTCAGTGTTCATCCCGGGCCACTTAATGACGCGTTGACGCACATCGAGTGTTTAATCAACGGTGTGCTGGAAACTCTGGCCGCGTACCAATACACGAAAGAGCAGGCTGGCCTTGTCGACTATGGCGACATGGTGCACCTGGCTAACGACATGCTGGAAGCTAACCCGGAATGGCTGGATGGAATTGCCGGTGATTACGATTGCCTGATCATCGACGAATTCCAGGACACGAACCCCCTGCAGTACGCTTTACTGCGCCGCTTCCAGGCCAGCAGCAAATACACGCTGATTGTGGGCGATCTCAAGCAATCCATCATGGGCTTTCAGGGTTCTTATAGCCGACTGTTCGCCGAACTGCTGAACGATGGGGAAAAGACCCCCGGAGTTGTCAAAGAGTTGGATAGCAACTGGCGCAGCACCCACGAATTGATGGATTTCATCAATGGTGTGGGCACCGCGCTATTCGGCAGCAAATACCAAGAGCTAGCCCCTAAGGCCGGTTATAAGTCTGATCTGCCAGCTGTACAGGTACTGCGATTCAGCAAAGACGACTGGAACCTGAACGCAAACGCGAAAAGCTCCAAACCCGGTTTCACCGCTGAAGGCAACATTGCGCTTGCCAATCACATCAAGGAATTGCTCGGCAGTGGTAGCCAGATTACTGATCGCCATAGCGGCCAAAAACGCTCGATCCGCGGCTCGGACATTGCTGTGCTGGCCAGGGGCCATTCACGCTTAGGGAAGTTTGCGGAGGCGCTTCGCAACGTTAGAGTAGAAGTGCAAATCCAGCAACCAGGTTTCCTGGCGTGCGAATCGGTGCAATGGGTATTAAGTGCTCTGCAAGCGCTCAACAATCGACGGGACCACTATGCCTGGTTGGATCTGCTCACTTCCCCATTAGTAGGTGGCCAAAGCACCGAAAGGCTCAGCGAACTGTTGGCCAGCTACGACTCGAAAACAGCTTTAAAACACAGCCTTAAAGATCTATTAGAGCCACTCGGTAATTCATTGCGGAAGCAGCCTGTGAAAAACCAGTTGCTCACAATCATTGAAGAAGGGCGCTTGTTCGAAACTCTGAATAGTCACCCGCAAGGGCCTCAGTATCGAGCTAACTTGATCAAGCTCATTGGGTTGGCTGAAGAGTTCGAAGCGCTGCAGCCGGAAACCCTCAACGCCATGGGTATTGCCGGCAAAAACGCATCAACCTTTCCGGTGTGGCTCAACGAAAACAAAGACAGCATCGACGAACAACCCACGGCAGATCCCCAGGCTGAAGACGCTGTGGTGCTGAAAACGTGGCATTCCTCCAAAGGACTGGAGTGGCCAGTCGTGATGGTGCTGGATGCGGAAAAAGCCAGCGAGCCGCGGTTTCCAAGTATCAGCATGGCCTATCCAGACGGTGGAATAGACACCATGCTTGATCAAAGCTTCGTGCAGGTAATGCCTAAGTTCGAGGATGAGCGAACGAAAAATCGCTTCTCGGAGTTGTTAGAGGATGAGCACATTGAAACTAATAAAAATGTCTATTATGTAGCTTTGACTCGGGCTAGGGAACAACTGATCGTGCCATGCTGGGACAGCTTTAGTGATGGCTCCATGCTCAGCTATATTCTGCCGTTAGTGATGGAGAATGATACTTCAGTTGAGCAAAAGCAGGTAACACCAACAGCAGCGGGACAGGACAGTAGTTTATCGCAGGTTGCTGAATACGGGGCAATGTTAATAAAACGTGGGAATCAGCTTGGTAAGCTGAAGCACAGTATAAGCCCCTCATTGGACAAGGGTGATTCCATTTTTGAGGCTCCGGAAACCGTCCGAATGAGCTATAGCCCTGCCTTGGACCTTGAAAAATTTAATCGCATCCCGGCCAACTCGCTTGGGACCTGGGTGCACAGACTTTACCAAGTCTATTTCATGCGGCCTGAATTGTTAGAGAGGGCTCTAGCAATGAAGCCAGGGTGTGTCTTCGAGAAGACGCAGAAGACAGAAATATATCGGCATTTGGACGGATTCAGGGAAAACATTGAGAACTTACTTGGCCATGAAATTGCGATTAGAAGTGAGCTTCCGGTGCATGATTTGAGTGAGCTGGATCAGGTGGTCAGCGGCGTGATTGATCTCGTTGTCAATGGTTTAGACCGAACCCTATTGGTCGACCATAAAAGCGATGGTGATGGAAAATTAGTCGACTACCTAGTCCAGCTAAATGCTTATAGGTATATGTATCGCGAGCAATCGAGCACGATTTTTGGTGTTAATTGGATAAGAAGCGCAGAGCTAGAGGTTTTGAGTAACTGAGAATAATTGCCAGGCGTTGCCAGGAGCACGAGCTTTGAAGTTGTTGTTTTGTTAGAGGGCACCACCATCTTGGCAATGGTAGCTAATTGGAATGCTCGGAATACGAATGAATACTAGGGCAATTGGAGCTATGCAGCGCAGCTAAGTTAAAATATTCGCAGCATTTGGATGTGTAACGTGCGACTAATTTTAAGGGCTTCAATCTATAAAATTTCGATTTGTAGCAGGCAGTACTCCTAAATGGAATTATTAACAGAAAAACAATGGGCCGGCGTCTATCGATCTGGTGATCAAAATCTTTTTAAAGATTTCTACACCCCAGCATTAAAAACAGCTGTCAGATATGACCGAGCGGTTGGGTTTTTTAGTTCCGAGGCGCTTGTGTCTAATCTTCAGGGTATATCTGGTCTGGTCAAAAATGATGGGAAAATGCGCCTGATTATTGGCCATCCTTTAGATGAGAAAGAGTTTGAAGCTGTTAAACAAGGCTATCGATTACAAAGCTTGGTGGCCTCGTTTGAGGAAAAACTCAGCTCAATTTTAGAAAACCTCGAAGCAAAGGCGGGAGCAAGATTTTCTTTACTTTCCTATTTGATCGCCGCAAATCGGCTGGAAATAAAGTTTGCCCTACGAAAACGGGGAATGTATCACGAAAAAATTGGTGTGGTTTATGATGCGCAAGAGAATAGTTTGGTTTTTCACGGCTCAGCTAACGAGACGATCTATGCCCTAGATGCAGGATATAATGCTGAGTCAATTTCTGTGTTTAGAAGCTGGGATCAGCATAGCTTCGACCTTTACGGGAAGCCCTATGTGGAGGGCTTTGAGCTACTTTGGGAAGGTAACCAGAAAAATACTGTAACCGTAAGCGTACCCTCCACATTTTATGAGGCGATCAGCAACAAATTCCCGCCGACTCAGGATGGTAAACCCCAAGTTGAAGAGCCTTCTTATGAGGATGAGTATAATTCCTTCTTCGGCGCGGATGGAGATTTTAATAGACCAAGAATTCCAGAAAGCATTGGGGGAGTAGCATTTTCGATAAGGGATCATCAGAAACAAGCCATTAGGTTTTGGGCTCAGAATCAGTATAAAGGGATCCTTAAGCTCTCTACCGGGTCTGGAAAAACCATTACATCAATTTACGCAGCCACGAAAGTTTTTGAAGCGCGTTCAAAAAAGGACCTTAAAACTGTTCTTATTGTTTCTGTTCCATATCAGGAGCTTGCGTCTCAATGGGTAAAGAATCTTGCGCTCTTCAACATTAGGCCTATCGAGTGCTGGAGGAACCGTTCCGCTTGGTATGACGATCTTAAGCACGAAATTTTAGATTTGAAGATGGGGGTGATTGACTTTCTCTCTATAGTTGTTGTCAACAGGACGATGGAGGGGAGTAATTTCCAAGGGTTGATCGCTCAATTGCAAGGGAGCGACGTGATGCTTATTGGGGATGAGTGCCACAATCATGGGGCAAAGAAAACAAATAATGCACTTCCTGATTGTTACTACCGCATGGGGTTGTCAGCAACTCCATATCGGTCTGATGAGGACGAGGTTGAATCGCCTTTTCCTGAAATCGCCAAAGAGTATATCAATAAATATTATGGCGGAATCGTCAGCGAGTACTCCTTGGGAGACGCAATACATGATGGGGTGTTGTGTGAATACGAGTATCACATCGTCCCGGTGTATTTAACGGAAGAAGAGCAAGAGGAATACGAGCATCTATCGAGCGAGATCGCTAAGTTAATCACTTTCATGCATGGGAGTAAGGAAAGTAGCCCTAGTAATGAGTTAACCCGATTGTGTGGGCAGCGGAGTCGCCTGCTCGGCTCGGCCGAGAACAAGTTAGGTGCGCTGGAGCAGTTAGTAAAATCCATTCCTAGGGCAGAGCGCAAGCACTCTCTCTTTTATTGTGGTGAAGGGCGAGCATCTCAGCAGGAAGATATGGCCGATCTTCGGGTGATTGATGAGGTCTCGAGGGTTCTGGGGCTCGCTGGTTGGCACACTTCGCGATTCACGAGTAACGAATCTAGCAGGGATCGTGCGTCAATAATGGAGAACTTCAAAAACGGAACGATCGATGCGCTAGTTTCCATGAAAGTGCTGGACGAAGGTGTCGACGTTCCGGTTTGCGATAAAGCATTTATCCTTGCGAGCACCAGAAACCCCAGGCAGTACGTCCAACGTCGAGGTAGGGTTTTAAGACGCCATGAAGGCAAAGAACGAGCAAACATTTATGACTTTGTAGTTCTTCCAACTAATGATTCGGCTCACTCCCAGAGACTGAAGGAAGCAGAATTGGAACGAGTCGATGATTTTGTTTTGTTGGCGATTAATCGATTAGAGGTTGAACGCCAAATCGAGACACTGGGAATCAGGAGTGCTAAATGAACGATAAAAATAGTGAAGAAAAGATTTCCTTGGCAGCTAAAGACCTTATAAGAATCGAAAAAAAATGCTTTTACGGAGCTGAGCCTGAGCGTGATCGTTTAAAAAAAATGCGGGAGCTTATCGATCGTGTAGCCAAGGAGGTTTCTGGTGATAATTAATTCAGTAACGGTTGAAAACTTCAGGTCCTTTTACGGCGAGCAAGAAATCAGCTTCGCTACGGATCGTGAAAAGAATACTACCTTGATTTATGCGATGAATGGGGTTGGTAAGACGAACCTTCTCAACGCCATTCTTTGGTGCCTACACGGTGAATTTTCTCCTAGTTTTAAAAATAGAGAGGAGATATTGAACTGGGAGGCTAAGCGGCGCGGCAGAAAAAGCTATCATGTTACAGTTTGTTTTGAAGAAAATGAGAGCGAATATATCGTTAAAAGATCCGGCGGTGACATTGATAGCTTTAAGGTTTTCGAAGTTACTGACGGCAACCTAGTAGAAATTCGCCAAGATCCCAGGCTGTTTATAAACAGTATTATCCCACGGGATATGGCCGGCTATTTTATCAGTGATGGCGAAGGTAGCGATCTTGTTGTCGACTCCGACGGTATGATTTCTGTGCGGAGATCGATCAGAGATATTCTCGGGTTTAATGTTGCGGAAAGAACACGGGAAGATCTTGGCAAGATACGGTCTGAGCTGAGGTCAGAACTTAAACGAGTTGATAAAGATAAGGAAATAGCTGATATAGAGGAAAAGCTTCAGGTTTTTGATGAAAGCATAGCAAGTAAGCGTAAAGACTTGGAGGAAAATCAGAGCGCATTGGAAAAGTATCAAATTCAACGCGACCAGGTTGATAAAAAGCTAGGTGGATCGAGCACTGTTGAGGTAAAGCGGCTTCAGTCTGAGCGTTCGAGAATGGAGAGCGAGCGGACGAGGTTAACCCGGGAATTTCGGGCCGAAGAAAGTAAAAAAATAAGTTTAATTAGAGAGTATTCTTGGGTGGCTTTCGCCCACAAATTGACTAAGGAAGGCTTAGACTTCATCGATGAGTCTGAATTGAAGGGTCGAATTCCCGCACCCTATAACATTCAACTCGTGAAGGACATTCTAAACGAATCTGAGTGCATATGCGGTGCCTCTATTTCCCCGGGCTCGGAAGCATATGAGCGAATCCAAAAGCTCTTGGGAGAGGCCGCCGATCCTGGACTGATTAATAGGCTTCAAAGAGCAAGAAGCCGACTAACAGCGGTGAAGACTCTCTCGGGTCAGGGAAAGGCGAGGTTAGACGAAAACTTTAAACGTTGCGCTTCTTTGAGACGGCATATCGACGAACTCACTGTAGGCATTGATCGCTGTTCCGCCGATATAGAAAAGATTGATGACGAACAGATCAGTGCTTGGGAAAAAGAACGTAGAAGTCTTGACGAGAAAATTCGCGAGACCAATCGTGCTATTGGTCGACTCCAAGAAAATATTGAAAGGTCAACTAAATCCAAAAAGGAGTATCAAGACAAGGCGAGTAGAATCGTCGGGTTATCCGGCCGGGCAAAGTTAATCAAGCACAAGATTGATGTCGTTGACAGATTGGATGAGGTCATTGCAACGGCGCTCGACAAAGCCGAGGGTTCAATACATTCCATTCTTAAAGCAAAGATCGATGATTTCTTGGACAAATACCTTAGGCAAGATTATCAGGTCAAAATGACTTCTGACTTTAAGTTGGGACTTGTTGACAGAAATGACGTTCTTGTTCCACCAGGCGGTGGCCAAGGCGCAATCCTAAGTTTTATATATATATCGTCATTGATCTCTATCGCACGGGAACGAAGAGACTTGGATAGCTCGATTCTGACCCCTGGGGCCATCGCCCCCCTGATCTTTGACGCGCCATTCTCAAAGCTTGACTCGAAATATGCTCCGAACATTGCGAAGGAACTGCCCAAGCTTGTTGATCAATTAATTATTCTTATGTACCAGGATAAAGGTAAGGAAGTCGACAGCACCTTGAGCAATGAGGGTAAGCTTGGGAGGGTATACTATTTTACCGAAGAGACAGCTGCTGAGCAGGGCCAAAAGTCGGTGCAGGAGTATAGATTTGGCGGTAAGACGATTCCAGCCACCGTCTACGGTGCGCCACTGGACAAAGTAGTTGTTAGGGAGGCAGAAGCTTATGAGTGACGTTCAAGCTGACTCAGTTAATTGGCGTACCATTGGCGTAAAGCGTGAACGGAATCATGATGCTCTGATCGCGCGACTCAGCGCGGATAATAAGAGTATCTTCCAATACCTAAAGGATTTGATGGTTTTCGCTGCAATGGTAGGTTACAGCCGTGGTGAGAGGAGAGAGGTAGAGGGTGACACGGTTGAAATCATACTGGAAACATATGCCACGGATGAAAAAGATGGATTTATCTATTTGCTCGGTCTTCTAGAGCATAGGGATGGCCATATTCTCAAGGATCAGAACCTTAGGAAATGCGTAGAAGTATTTGAAGGGTACTGCAATGCAGGTCTTTACATTATCGAGGGTTGGCTTGATGATAATCCAGGCGATCCCTCCGGTATTGAAACATTGTTGCATAATATTTATTCAGAAATGATAGAAAACGAATCGTCTGATGAGACGTCAAATGAAGAAATAGAAATCGAAGTATAGAGAGCAGAGTTATTGCGCTGTCTTTAATGCATAAGGCCAAATTAACTCTCTCTGCGATAAAAACGTTTAAATTTATTGATTTATATTGAATTCAGGACATTTTGTAAAGTCTTAAACTCAGCTAATTAGCGGAAACGTACTATGGAATTTACAGACTCAACAATTGGCAATATTTTTTCTGGGTTTATCAATCAGCGACTTGTACTTCCTAATTTTCAGAGGGGGTTCGTATGGACTAGGTCTAAACAGCAAGGCTTAGTTGCTTCAGCGTTAGTTGACTTACCCGTCGGTAGTCTTTTGATATTAGCTGGTCATAATCAGGATTTTGCAAAGCGACCTTTATGCCGGCATGAGGAGATTAGTCTCAATGATGGACCATGTGAATATGTCCTAGATGGTCAGCAGCGCCTTTCTACGCTAAAAACAGTCTTTACAGACGTTTTTGCGGAGGACAATTGGTTGGACGTACATAATTCTCTTTACAAAGATCTTCGTACGCGCTGGTTTTTGAAGATAGTTGACGATGAAAATAATTCCGATATTTTTGAGTCTAAATATCTTGGCCAAGTGAATTTTAGAAGTTTTACAGATTCTGAGGTCATCGGCCATATTGAGTATAGGTTGGTACACAAAACGAAGGTTAAAGAACCTCACCACCCAAAATTTATTGAAGAGAATAGAAAGGAAGCAATAAAAAGCTTCTCAGAAAGCCAGTTAGTTCCACTTTGGGAAGTTACCTCCAAAGATAAGGGACTTCATGAGCGAGTGCTTCGCCGTATTGCTGAAGGGAAGATTATGGAGTTACGCGAGTTATTGAGAGAATCTTCCTATTCTCTTGAGGCCTATGAGGATGTTTTCCGAAATTATAATTCTGGAGGGGACACGGCCTCTGATCTACACCATGATATTGAAGTTGAGGGCAAGGGCGAAGAAAGAGAGTTAAAGCTTTCAGCAGCATTTACAAAGTTGGCCGAAAAATGGATTCATCATTTAAAAAATCATCTGGAAGGGATGCTCGATCGTCGATTATCGATCACTCAGATTGAGCGTGATGAAATCGGGCGTGCTGTGGCGATATTTGAAGCAATCAACAAAGGCGGCCAACCCCTTTCTACATATGATCTTCTGGTGGCGAAGTCTTCGCCTGGCCTTGACAGTGCGAGTCTATCAAATCGGATCCAAGAAATCGTGAATCGAGAGATGGTTATACCTCGATTTTTATCTAAGCGTTATTATGACGCTCATAAAGATAAAGATGGAACAGCCCGGTGGTCAGCGATAAGAATGGGTATCTTTGATGACAATGAGCCTTCATCTCAGTTTAAGGACTGGTTTATTAGCGTTCTTTCTCTCGTGGTTCATGTAAAGAATAATAAATCAGAGCTTGGCGCTCATATCATGAAGCGGGATAAAATATTAGAGATGAGTACGAGCGATATCAGTGAGAATTATGAATCCGCTGTCATTGCCATCGTGAGAGCTTTGGCTTTTCTTCAACTTCGTTGCGGAATCATAGAAGCTAAGAGTCTGTCCTATAATTTAATGTTAGTAGTAATCGCTTTCTATCTTTTTGAAGATGAAGACTGGAATGACGAAAAGGTGCATTCACGCATAGAGCAATGGTATTGGCTCTCCATATTCTCAGGTGAGTACTCCAAGTCCCAGAATGATCGGTGTGTTCAGGATATAAAAGTAAGGCTCAAAGGTTTCATTGATAGTGAAAATATTGTCGAAGATAATGTATTCAATGCTCTTCTCGGTCAAATATTCAATTATGATGGCTATGCGACGGAAGATATTCTTTTGAGAAATTCTGATGTAACAGATACGGAGCCGAAAAGCTTTCAGAATGGATTGTTACAATTTATTTTGAGCAAAAATATTCCAGACTTCGTTTCTGGTGGGAGTTTCAGGTCATTAAATGCCTGGGATGTTGCGACTGGAGATTTGAAGTTACACAAGCACCATATTATACCTCTGGGTTCAGCTTCTAGTATAGGTGAAAGTTCTTCGGTTATAAGGTCCGATAAAAGGCATGTTCTTAACAGTTCTTTAAATCTGATTTATATCTCTGATGATGCTAACCGCGCTATTTCTGATGACGCTATTGAAGCTTACCTGCCAAAGGTAAACCAGTTTTCCGGGTCTTTGGGGGGGATTCCTGATTTAGAGACTGTGAAAAAGGCAGTCTTGTCTGGTGATGTCGAAGGTTATCGAGACATCCTTAGACATCGCTATAATAGAATCAAAGATAGCGTAGTTGAACGAGTGATGGATTTGTAAAGTGTTTGGTTTTTATGATCAGGGCCGAAAAAACGGCCCTGATCATTTAGTTACTTGTGGCAAGCTACGCAAAATTTGGGTTGGCCGTAAACATCGTCGATATCAATTAACTCAGCTTCTGGCCTGAGCGGGTTTTGCTTCTTTCTTGATTTTATTTTCAGTAGGCGTCTCTCATAGTCGTCTTTAATCTGACGAATGCGATCGGGTTCCGTCAATTCATCGAGCGACTCCCCTTGACTCCAGGTAAAAGGCGAGCCATTTTCAAGCGCATCTTTTTCGTAGGCTTTGGCTTCTTCAAAGGCTTCAGGGTGGCGTTCTTTCAGTCGAACCCACTCAATCTTCTGTTGGTAGAAGCAGAAGGTGCATCCGCTTCGAGATCTCCATTCGTAGTATTTCGGCCATCCAAGACCGGAACTTTCTAAAATCTCAGCTACGCCGGGCTTGTCGATTCCATCATTTTTGAATGGAAGGTGGATTTTAAGATTATCTTGTTTGGCGTTATACCCTTCGCGATAGGGCTCGTCAGCTCGAATCGCAACGTAGCTGTGTACTGTCATACCTTCCTCAAGGAATGGCCTGATCCAATCCTCGAACGGCTTCAGCTTGAGTTGGCGTGTGCACCAGCGGGTCTGAGCTGACGGTAAAAAGTTGTTGTATTGTTTCAGCCAGTAATCGAAATCGCGATTTGGGTTGAGCCTTAAAATCGGCTTACCTAAGAAGCCTTCAAGTTTGCCAAGAAACTCGTAGACCTCCGGAAGCTCTTTCCCGGTATCAGTAAAGAAGTAGTCGATGTCTAGTTCTGGGTAATTCTGGCGCATATAGATCGCTAGTGCGGCGCTGTCTTTTCCGCCTGACAAGCCGAGCACGTGTTTCTCATGATGTGACATCGGGTTCCTCCAAAAAACTCAATTGTTCGGTGTCGGTCGCTAGGCTCATGTATTCGCTGCTCAACTCAGCAAGGGCTGCCAGTATTATGGCTTTTTTATTGGAACTATCTGATTGGACAGATTCTTTCAGTCGTGAAACCAGCTCATCAACTTTCGGCCGATCGCTCTCCGTAATCTGGAAATCCGCCTCCATGGGCTTGGGTTGGCCGTCCCTAGAGATAATTATCGCCATCGCATGACGCTTGTCTTTTCGACCCTGGACTCGGGCATACGATTCCGTTCGCACAAATTTTTGTGCCAACGCAGCGGTTTCGATAAATGCTGAGTCTAGGTCCGCGTCGACCCAATCTCTGGGCGGCTTATTTGCAGCCAGGCTCCCAACACCCTCTATCGATGCGTTGGTACCATCGAGTACCGCGATTCGGTTAGTAAAGGCGTCTAGCCTGAAATCCCCTGACATTTGTTTGATATTGTCGGCGCGGTCTCTAAGTTCAGTGAGAGCCTGTGGTGAATCGCTAGGAACCTGGAGCTCTGTCAAAAGCATGCTAGACATGCGTTCAAGCATTTTGGGATAGGCGTCAACAAGCTCTTTCATTGCCTCTCTTATGGTTGTTATGACCGCGTTTGCTACCTCTTCCTTTTGGATATCAGCGTTCTTCTCGTACACCCCAGGGAGGTCTGAGAACAGTAACTGGTTCGGATCACTTGCATGCTTGAAGATTGTTCGAACCTTCATGGCCGTAGCAGAGAGCCTTTGGGTGCGTTTAGTCCAATTTGGTAGGCGGTCGAAGATTGCGACCAATCCGCGAGCAACGTCGATTGGCGCTAATTCTGTTAAAGGATTTCCCTTGTCTAACTCACGTACAACTTCAGCCAAACCGGAAAGAAGGCTTTTTGATAGGTGGCTTAGGTCCATCCACCTAACTTGGATTGATGCCGGATCTTTGGCTAGGTAATCAACATCGAGGTCAGTAAATAAGGGTTGAAAGATCCCTTCACGGTAAAACGCGAGATTACTACGTTGGGATAGGATGAACGCAACGGCTAAAACAGGCATTAAACCTCGTTTAAGGCCGATCGGTTTGTCTTCCCATATCTCGTACAACTCATCGATGCCAACAGAGCGATCTGAGCTGGATTCTAAGTGTTCAGCTGCTTTTTTCCACGCCGGTTGAAGTCGACCGGCATCCTCTTCCCAGCTTGGCTTGATAAAGTCGAATCCTTGCGCTGTGGGGCCATAAAGTTTGGTGTGTTCTAGCAGTGATTCGAACAAGCCTCCTTCAGCAGGGTACCCACTAATTCCTAACCGGTTCTCGCCAAGGTTGTTCGCCATAGCTTTAAGAAGTGCATTTTGTGCAGCAATGGCACTGCTAGAGGGTTTTGTTCGATTGAGAAGTTCGTTTTTGATTCGCGGAGAATCCGGGTAGAGGTGTTCTGCAACATCAGACACTTTATTGTTAAGGGCCCTGATGGTCATGCGCTCAAGTTCTTGCCCATTCTCAAACCAAACTGCGTTCAACATCGCTTGTTGAAGCTCGGCTTCTAGCTGGTTCTGTAAAGCAATGAGACGACTGTTTACTTCCCGATGGGCAACCAGATCACCCTGAATTTCCGTGTGCTCCTCACGTACTTTCTCTAAGGCTTTTAATTCTTTAGCAAGCTCGATGATGGTCCAGGCCTGCAAGGGAAACCCTACAATGACGTTCAGGTCTTCCTTTACTGCTTTCTTTGAAGCCTCTTTGCAGCGTGTACGAGCCGTTTGGCTGTCCTCTCCCTCAGTGGGCAGCGCTAATAAGTAAAGGCCTATTGTTCCTTGGTGCGGGATAAATTGTGCAGCATTTGAAGTTGACGCTGTCAGGGAGCCCAGCTGAACGTCAAACCAACGCAGTGCACCAGTCTCAAAATAATGACGTTTGGCAAGAATGGGTTGCATTCCAGCCATGCGTTGCAGCGTTTCAAAATTTACGTCGCGAACTTCCTGCAAAGACTGCTCAATGGCTGACTCGATATCAAAGTCGCTACCGGCATAGACCGCATAAGAAGACATATGCTTCCGGTAAATAACAAAGGACCAGCGTCGGAGGTCCTCCAGAGCGGCATCAACTACCTCTGTGGTAGCTTGAACCGTCGTATATAGGAGCTCCTGGCCGGGATAAAGTCCGGAGCGTTCACGAAAAAGATCGAGCACTGCAATCGTTTTAAGGAGCTGAATATGAACGGGGCTGCCTCCGTTCGCTTCACAGCGGTCAAGTGCTTCAGCCGCCATTGCCCATCGATGACCATCAGGTGATGCAATGATGGATGGCTCTAGATTCACTCTCAAGTAATCCCACAGACGACTTGGGCTGTAAGTTTCCTCGCCATCTGACATTCTAAGAAAGTCCTGGAAACCATTCGGTTCTGCGGAATTAAGAAAACCGAAGAGACTCCGTTGGTTCTGCCCAAACCGCCGGCGGGAAATAGGGCCGAGTAGGGCGGCAACTACGGGATGCAACGGCCAGGTGTTCTCAAGTAGGGACGCGAGGTTTTCGCTTACCCCCGGTTTATGGGAGCGTATTGTCTCCGCGGTGACCGAGGACTGATGACTCACGGTGCTAGAATCATGGTCTGAGTGAATCGCCCGTGCAAGCAGATCAATCTGCTCTTCTCCAGCAGTATTGACGGCGAGGTCTACGAAGCGCCCTTGAATCTTTGACCATTCATCACGAGCATCACGAGAAAGCCGGTTGGCGTATTCTTCAAAAGCCTGGTGAAGGATACCGATGACCACGAGCTTTCCGTTTGAACGAGAGGCGATCTCCGCTAACTGCTGGAAGAGGTAGAGGTCAGAGCCATCACGTGCAGCGGATTCAAGGAATTTGCCCATTTCATCAATGAATAAAATGAGCCCGGCCTTTCCTGAAATGTTATTAGCTGCATTGAGCAGTGTTTGAACGATATTCGTATCATTCCAGCCTTCGTCGGGCTCTAGATAAGCTAACCCGTTTTGTATCAGGGCATCCCCAATGATCTTTTTGGCAGAGGCTCGTTGTCCGACGACCGGGATCGTGGTCCAGCCTTGTTTGCCAGGAGGTAGGGCGCGCCAGACTTTCTCTGCGGTATCCACACCGACCGCACGTTTAGCCTGATCTCGTTGAGCCTTACTTTTGGCTGTAAGTGCGCTCAGGGCAATGACGAGGCTGGATTTACCGCTGCCGTAGGGGCCTGTCCAGGTGAATGCCGCCTGGCCACTTTCAGTGATATGGTTGGCCATGGTTGAGAGCACGGCAGCTGACGATTCAGGGCAAATGAAGCCGGTTAGAGCATCCGGGTTTTGTAGATCGGTGTCGATCCGAATAGAGCGCTGAAAACGCCTCTCAACGTATACACTGTCTGATAGCGGCATTAGGCAACCTTTCCTTCGTATTCGCCTTGGTAGTCGATGTCGATTAATTGAAGCGCATCTTGGTCCGTCATCTTTTCGGATCGAACCAGTTGTTTGAGCCCGGCTGTTTCAGACCATTTCAGCTTTCCATTCGTGGATATTTCTATGCGTGTTAATCGGTCGGTTAGGTCATCTTCGCTTAACTGAAAGACCTTTCCGGGTGATCCTGGCTGATGTGCCAGCGCTTCGAGAGAAATCGTGTTAGCCGTAGAAAAACTGTTCCAAAAACTAATTACAGCGTATGCGAACACTCCGTCACCCAATGTCGCTTTAGGGCCCCGGACGACGCGAAACCCATCTTTCTTTCCAATTGCCTTGAGAAGGCTTAGCTCAGTGAGGGGGGACTCCATCGTATCTTCATGGGTTTGCTTCCCTGTTGCCGGCTTAGCTGCGTAAGTGCGGACAAAACACTCGACATCACGCTTGATGGTCGATTTTGACATCCTTGACCATGCTTGCTCAGTGCCCAGCTTCTCTAATGCCTGAACGATGTTATCTCGTTCAAAGCTATCGGTCGGGAAGTGGCTAAATACCCAAAACCATGTCGTCAACTTCTTGTTGGACGCGAGTTTCCAGTGCAACAACCAAGGGGTAGAGGGGTATTCCATAAATGGGTCTAACCCATTGTCATCAAATATTTTTTTTCCGATTTCGCTTGCTTCTGCCTGATTGCCCTTATTCCCGGGCTTAATTACGTCGCATTGCGTCGCCCAATGACGAATGGAGGCGACCATATTTTTGCCCACGCCAAACCGTGCGATAGCACCTTCATCATTGAAAACAGAGTGGTCATTACTGCTTTCCTGTGATTCTTTTACCGCATCGTATGCCTTCTTTAGCCACCCGTAGCGCATTGGGAAGGTTTCGTGGCCGGAAAACTGCGGTTGGTAGCCGGATTTAAAAAGTGGACTATTAAACATTTTTTCCCCTGGATCATCTCTCCAGTCTCGACAATAATGATCATGAGCGGTAACGTCAACGTGAAATTCGACTGGGAGTACCTTCCAGTCGAATTACTGATCAGCGGGAGGGTGAAATGCGCGTTTCTGGTACGATTTATCTAGATTATCAGGCATCTACGCCCACGGATGCGCGTGTGCTAGAGGCTATGCTGCCGTACTTTACTGATTCCTTTGGAAATCCGCACTCGTCAAACCACATTCTTGGTTGGAAGTCGTCAGATTCAATCGAAGCTGCTCGGTTTGAAGTTGCTTCTTTAGTCGGTGCTCTCCCGGAGGAGGTTGTCTTCACGTCCGGTGCAACAGAAGCCAACAATCATGCGATTTTTGGTGTGATCACTGCGAACCAAACCGATCGAAAGACAATTCTGGTTAGTGCAGTCGAACACAAATGTGTAAAAGAAGCGGCCTGTTTCTTTGCTGCACAACACGGTCACAGGGTTCAAGAGGTGCCTGTGCTCGAATCAGGCCATATAGACCGAGCTGCCTATCGTACTATGCTGACAGACGATGTTCTATTGGTCAGCATTATGGCGGTGAACAATGAGATTGGAACAATCCAAGATATCAAGTGGCTAGCGGAGCAAGCCCAGCACGTGGGTGCGCTTTTTCACTGTGACGCCGCGCAGGCCCCTGAGGCAATTGATCTTGATGTGATGGAGCTAGGGGTCGATTTGTTAAGCCTGTCAGCCCATAAAATCTATGGTCCAAAAGGGGTGGGAGCATTGGTTATAGACTCTTCATTGCAGCAAGGTCTTCCACCTCTTGTTCATGGTGGCGGCCAACAGAACGGTCTACGTTCGGGAACTTTGCCGACCCCTTTATGTGTTGGCTTTGGGCTCGCTGCTTCGATTATCAGAAAGGAGGGAGCCGAGAATAGAAATAGACTTAAGGAATTGTCATCAGGTCTATTGGAGAACCTTCGTAAAGCTAATGTTGAATTCTCAATTAATGGTGATACCAACCAGCGCCATCCAGGCAACCTTAACCTTGAGTTTCCGAATGTGGATGCCGAATCACTGATTAATGCACTTCAACCATCGATCTGTGCCTCGACTGGATCTGCTTGCAATAGCGGAATCATCCAGTCGTCGTATGTTTTGGGTTCAATAGGGTTGTCACCAGAACGCGCCGCATCTTCACTCCGTATGAGTGTGGGGCGATATTCGGATGAGGAGCAAATTGCTGAAGCAGCGAAGAAAATTGCAGTTGGAATCTCAAACCTGTCCGATTAAGAGCGCTTGATTGGCCATTAACACCACGAAAATCATTGTGGAGACTGGCTTCCATGCCCCAACTGATTTCAACAACCGATGAGATCGGTGTTTGCGAACAGCGCGACATCCTGTTTCTGGCCTTTCGAAACGTTCCCGAGTCGAAATCCCTATTCGATGAGCCTTGGGAGCGGATTCCTGAGCGGCAAACCATTATTCAATGGCTGGATCAACAGGGCATTGGTTGGGAGTTATGTCTGCACTGTTCCCCTGGAACTTTGAGCACACCCTATCGCGGTGCCATTTATCTGGATGTAGCGCCAGACGAGGATAGCCAGCGTTATCAGCAATTGCTGGCGTTTCTTGAAGACGAGTCTGGCCGCTGTCGGTTTGATGGTGTGGACTTCTGGTTGGTGCCATTGCAAAAGTCGCAGAAGTGGTATGAGCAGCGGAACTCCTGATCTAGATTAGGCCGGAAGGTTCTATAATTTCGAGTTCTTCATCGAGTCGGCGTCTTAGCCATCGTTTTAGTTGCGGGCTGTTGTCGAGGTAAGTGGTTACGATATAACGGTCTGGGTTTTCCGTGTCTTCCATTAGCTGTTGCTGTCGTCCTATAGGCCGGTTGAACAATGCTTCGGCCAGTGGACGACTTACCCGAATGACGAGTTTTATGGTGTCCTCCATACCCAACGCAAACGCCTGAGCCAGGTCGGGCTCGAAGGAGCTTTCGAGGTGATCAAATCTCGTTTTTGCTCGCGTGATTCGGTGCAGTGGCAGCAACGTTATGCTGTCCTCCAGGCTCTGTGCTTGCGGGTATTCAGCCAGTAGGTAGAGTATTTCTTCCTGCAGCAGTAGCCGTATGGGCAGCAGCTTTTGATATTCTTTTTCGCCAGCCAGCGTTTGCAGGACCAGGTCCAGCACCTCGCCGGTATCTAGTGCTTCTTCGATGGTAGCTTGCACGTCCGCATCAATGGCGGGGGATTCCGGGCGCATTGGGTCCGGTAGATATTTAATCAGTTGCATCCATTTCTGAGCATTCTTGTCGCTCTCCGCCGTTTTACTGGCCTGTTGCCAAATCGAGTCCAGGCGTTTCACTACGCTGCTGGGTAGGCGGTTGTAGGCCTGCTGTTTGAGCATGGCCAGAGCCAGCGCGGCATCTTTGTTGTTAAACAGGGTTTCAGGTAACAAGCCTTTGAGAGACTGGAGGTGCCAATAGTTTGTTCGGCCGTTGTCGCCCTGTTTGCTTTGTTGTTCGATAACGTGATCGAAGATTGCTTTCAGGCTTTTCAGATCCCGTTCTACCGTGCGTTTTGAGGTGTCAAAGCCCCGATCTTCCAGTTCTTTGAGGATATCTGCCGTGGACTTCGCAAGCCCCGGGCGGGGTAGCAGCCTTAATATTTCGATTTGCCTTCTTAGCTGATCGCTCATGGGTATCAGCCTTCTGGTGTATCGTTTTTGTTGCTTAGGTTGATCAGGCTGATCGCCATTTGTTCTATGCGGTCTTTCTCTGCCAGTTTATCCAGCCAGTCGCCGGGGATTGCTCCTTTGCCGTAGTGGCAGCCTGCCAGCTGCCCGGTGATGGCGGCTACCGTATCGCAGTCATCGCCAAGGTTGGCGGCCTGGAGCAGGGCGCCCTCCAGGGTGTCTGTTGTGCTGAAACACCAAAGAGCGGCTTCCAGGGTATCCACCACGTAGCCTTTGGCTTTGATCATTGCATCCGGTTTGTTCTGATAATCACCTGTTTTCAGTGCCTGTATTTTTGCGCTGGTCCATTCAGCTTGTTCAGGGGAATTGAGTGCAGTGACTTTGTCATTTCCCTCCAGAAGACTGGCGAGAATTAGCGCCAAGCATTCGCTCGCTTCCAGGCATTCCGGTGCACCGTGGGTAGTGCGTGTACTTTCTCTGGCCCAATGGCGAACCTGCTGCTCGTCGGGGAAAGCGGCAAGGACGGCTGGCAATAACCGCATGAGGCCGCCATTACCGGCTGCCAACGGATGGGTGGAGCCGCAGAAGGGTTCGGCGGTGTATTTGAACTGCTTTAGGGCCTGGGCAAGCGTGTTTCCGGGAGCTAGCCGGTATTTACCAGGCCAGCCTTCGCCCCGTTCGTAGAAACCTTCATACCGCATCATCTGGTTTTTTGCGTTAAACCCACCCTCGGCCAGCAAGCTTTCGCCTAGGCACAGGGCCAGACCTGTGTCGTCGGACCATTGGCCTATGGGTAAGGGGCCATTCCGGTTGTCCATGCCAGTAATTTGATAACTGTCTCTGGGGCTGAATTCCACATGGTTGGCAAGGGCGTCACCACAGGCCAGGGCCAGCAGTCCGCCGGTGGCGCGATCATTCAGGTTCATTGTGTTTCCAGTGTTTTGATGCGGTTAGGTACCTGTGGTAGCCAGTTTACGGGGGATGACCACGCTCGGCCAGTATCAGGGCTGGTTGCGTCAGAGGATGTCGCGATGGTTCTTTAGACTGTTTCTCTAAGTTGGAGGAATGTGAATGAAGTGGACCGACCTGATTGACCAGCATGTTGAGACCCCTGCAGAGGGCAATCCGAATCCGGATGCAAAAATGCTGCTTCAACTGTATGTGTGCCGTTTAATGACGGCGCCGGATGCGAATATTTTGTTTTGTCAGAAGGATGCGATTTACCAGGCCAATTTACTTGAGTTGGAGGAGGTTCGCGGTGTTGATATTCCTGAAGGGCCGATCACTGATCAGGTTTTAAAGACTCTGAACTTCCAACCTCCTCGCCTTGGCGATAATGGGCATCACCAGGATGAAGCGGCTATTTATCCTTACCCGACCATTGAGGCTTTCAAGCGTTCATTGAAAAATCGGCAAGCCGAACTTGAGCAGCAGCTTAGAGCAGCCCCTCAGCCTCCGGTCCTGGGTTTCAATGCCCTTCTCGAAACTCTGAAAACCCGGCTTACCCTGACACAGGTAGAAACAAAGATTCTGACGTTGGCGATTCTTAGCATTCAGTTTCATTGGGTCCGGAATCTACTGATAGATATAAACACCTTAGACACCCAGCACTCACTCCGGGTGCTTGAGTATTGTCTGCGGGAGCCCGTATCAGCCATTCTCGTAGCGGTCGATAAAGATAAGTCCCTAGTCCTTTCTGGATTGCTGAAAGCTTGGAAAAGTGGCCATCGGGAGAATGTAGATGAGTTTCTTTGCCCCGGAGCTGTGTTGCGCAAGGTGACTGAATCCTTGGCACACGACTCTGGTGAGCATGAGGATGCCATCGAGCTTATTTTGCAGACCATCTGCCCGTTTGCGCCTCGCCCATCTTTTCCCTTGTCGGCATTTTCAGGCGTCGGCGATTTGCAGTTGGTGATCGACTATTTACGGCAGGCTCTAGAACAGAGTCGCCAGGGCACGAATGTGCTGTTGTATGGTCCCCCGGGGACTGGGAAAACGGAGCTTGCCCGAGCGCTGGCTTCCCACCTGGGTTCCTCGTTGTATGAGGTGCCCACGGTCGGTGAGTGCCAAACATCGCTGACCGGTTCAGAGCGCCTGGATTCGGCCTATGTTGCGCAATCGTTCCTGAAAGATCGTCCTGGCGTAGTGTTGTTATTTGATGAGATGGAAGATGCGTTCCGCGATCACCGTGAACTGGCCAAAGGCTGGCTCAATAAGCTGCTTGAACAGAATCGCGTGCCGACGATTTGGATCAGTAATCGTGTAGACCACATTGATCCGGCGTTTCTGCGCCGTTTTACATTGGTTCTGCCCGTTAAAGACAACGGTTCCACCCGTATGACCAGCATTGTCGACACACTCAAGCCGTTACCGGTGAGCAAGGACTGGTCGACAGTGCTGGCCAAGAAACCTTGGATGACGCTAGCTTTGGCCAGCAATCTGCGCGAAGTAGGGGCGCTGCTACCCGCGAACCAGCCCCAGCGCAACCAGCAGCGTTTGCAGTCGGTACTGGAAGACCGTCTTACGCTTGCTCGCGGTGAATCAGTGAATGTGTCCATCGAACCCCAATCCCGGGAATCATCTGGCCTGGTATTTTCTGGTGAGTGGCTGAACACCAAACCAAGTTTGCGGAATGTAGAGCGTATGCTTCGCCGAGGCCAACCCGCCCGCTTGTGCCTCTATGGCCCACCGGGGGCTGGTAAAACGGCCTACGCCAGTGAGCTGGCCGACCGTATCGGGCACCCGTTTAAGCTAGTCAGCGGCAGCGACCTGCAATCCTGCTTTGTTGGTGAAACGGAGAAGAACATTGTCGGTATCTTTGCCGAGGCTGAGCGCAGTGGTGCCGTGTTGCTTCTGGATGAGGCCGACACCTTTTTATTTGACCGCGAAACCGCCAACCGATCCTGGGAAGTCAGTATGACCAATGAGTTCATGGTTCGCATGGAGCGCTTCAAGGGGGTGTTTCTGGCCACCACTAACCGTATGGATAGCCTGGATTCGGCCGTGATGCGCCGCTTTCAGCTGAAGGTTCGTTTCGGATACCTGGCGCCAGCTCAGCTAAAGGGGCTGCTTGCTACCTGTGTGGTTGATGCGGATCGTGTTTCGCAGCTACCGGATTCGGCACTGGCCCACTTCACAGCGGTGACACCGGGCTTGATACAGGCTGCATTAAGCCAGCTTCAGTTGTTGGGGTTGCGTCCTAAGCTGGATCGTTTACTAACGGCACTTGAGGAAGAGCAGGCGTTGCAGAGTGGATCATTCAGCCACCGAGCTATCGGGTTCCACGCCTAGACAGCGTGGTCGGTCAGATTAAGAGCATCGCCCCAGTTTACGGGGCGCTGTCCGTCTTTGGCCAATGCCCATAAAACCGGATAGGTTGGCGGATGTTCTGGTGCTTCTGCACAGCCATCAGTCAATACGATCAGCGCCTGGGGCGGCTGTTCATCACATGCTGCAAACACCGGTCGGAAATTGGTTCCACCGCCACCTTTCAATTCCATCGTGTCCAGTTGATACAGATCCTGCTCTGTCAGTTGCTGGTCACTTTGTATGCATGTGTCGAAGATCATTAGCCGGAGATTAACGCGGTTGAACGCAGCCAACATGCCTTTGAGTTCGCCGAGGAAGGCCGGGATGTCGTCCAGGCAGCTGCCAGAGTTGTCCAGAGCTACCGTTAGTTCCAGAAGATTGCCTCGGCGGCTGGGGAGGTATAAGCCCCGATGAATGTGCCGGCGAGAGGGCGGAAGCCATTGGCGGTCGCCGCCCTGCTGCTTTTGCAGGAAGCGGGCAAGCAGCTGTTGCCAGGGCACTTGTGGCTCCCGAATGCCACCAATGATGCGTCGCAGGTGCCCGGGCAGGTTGCCGGGCATGCGCTCACGTTGTTGGGCAACGCCAAGCAAGCGCTGGCGCCAGGCCTCGCTGAGGGCTTGATCTTCCTGGCTGGTAGCCGGTGTTTCGGGAGCAAAGTCCGGGTCTATCACAAGGTTTTCTGACTGTTCTTTCAGGGCTTGTTCCAGATCGTGGGTATCCAGAACCTGCTGACCTTTACGAGCTTGCTCGATGCCATGACTTAACCGGGCATACACCGCTTCCGCAGACAGGCTCTGAAAACGGCGGTCCCACAGAGCATCTTTCGGGCAATGGCCCATCTCGTCACTGAGCAGGTGGTTTACTTCGTAGTCACATGCCTGGTTCCACAGGGCTGAATCCCGTCCCAGCTGGCGGCGAAAATGGCCAAGGGCGCAGTGCCACACTTCGTGCGCCAGAACAAACCGGCGGTCGGCCCGGGATCGGTCTGCCATAAATCGGGCGTTGAAGAAGACGTTTTTGCCATCGGTACCCGCCGTTGGTAAGCGGCTATCAACCACCGGTATCAGGTTCAACTGCATAGCCAGCATCGCGGTGAACGGCTGGGCGGTCATCAAGATGGCTCGGTCGTCCTCCAGTGTTTTTCGCATGCGCTGTTTCAGGGCCTGATCGTCTTCGCTGGGGTCAAACGCCATGGCGTGTTGAGAGGCTGTCATGCCACCTTCTCCATGTGCTGGTTGAACACCTGGCCGTGTTTTTTGCTCCAGGCTTCAAAGTCCGGATGGCAGAACACATCCATGGCGCGCTGCTCCTGCAAGGAATCGCCTGTGGCAGCGGTGGCATCCAGCAGAGCCAGCGTGGCGAAATCCGAGGTGAGCGCCTGTCCAATTTTGAAGAACTGGGTCAGGCGATTTTGTTGCTGATTTTCCGGCCCCTTCCAGAGATGGTGGGCCAGGCTGCTGCAAAACGCGAAGCGTTGATCTGCCCGGTCGGGAATGGCAATCGGGCACTCACCGCGAAGCATCGCTGGTATGTCGGGTAGCTCCTTGCTCCAACGACGGAAGGCCAGAAACTCGGTGGCAGCCGGGGCGCCCACCAGGCCCTGAATGATCAAGCTGATGGTGTTTTCATCCAGATGGTTATCGGCGTGTTCCAGGGTGCTGGCCACGCGAGTCCAGCTTCGCGGGCTCGGCCAGCCCTGTTCTATAGGGCCGTTCATGTTGAAAAAGCACTCCGGACGAAAACGCACGAAGCCGATCACATCCGGATGAAGTTGATTGGCGGAGGCCCATTGGCACCAGCTGTCCAGATCTGCTTCCACGTCCAGGTGGCAGAAACGGTTCGCCAGCGCGCTTGAGAACGTTTGAGCCACGGCGCGATCCTGCGCGCGGTTGCCTGCAGCGACCACTAACCAGCCGTCGGGCAGGCTGTAGAGATTGCCCAGTCGGCGGTCCAGAATCAGTTCGTAAGCAGCCACCTGTAAGGAGCGGTCAGCTGCGGTGATTTCATCAAACAGAATGATGCCCCGGCTGTTCGGATCACGGGGCCATTCAGCGGAAATGAGCCAGTTCACGGAATCGCCATCGGGAACCGGCAGGCCGCGTAGGTCAACAGGTTCGCGCTGTGACAGGCGAATGTCGATAAAGCCAACACCGGCCTGCTCACAAACATCGCGAATAATACTGCTTTTACCCACACCAGGCGGCCCCCAGAGCATGACCGGAGGCAAGAGGTGTGCTAACTCGGGCTGCTCGCCAAGCAACGAAAGCTGATGTTGGAGGATGCCGTGAATCTGCGCCGGCGTGGCGTAACGAGTGGTGCGGTTTTGTTCGGTCATATCAGGCCTCTCCTTCAAACAATGAACAGTCGCTTGCAGTGTTTTCTTTCTCTTCGTCGTCCTCGTTTTCTGAAACACAGGGTGCGAGTGCAATCTGCATCAGTTGGCGGCGGTACTGCTCGATCTCGTTGCCCCGTTTGTAGAAGGGAAGAGTGCCGATGCGCGGAATAAACCAGCCTTCGGGTTTTCGGGCCAAGCTCATCAGAACACTGCGGAAAACCCCTGGGCAGAGATGAACGATGGGTGGCACGGATTTAACCAGAGTTTCCATCGGCAAGACCTCGCATAAAAACGTAATCACGGTGCGTTGATCGGCCTCCGTGGCCCGTTCGCCGATAATCAGCCGAATAATGCGCAGCGTTGGGTCTTGCTTCTGGCTTCGATTGCGGTTGAGTAAGTAGTCCTCGCTTTTGCTGAGGTATTCCTTCATGCACTGCACGGCCAGGCAAAACAGATCGTCGCCGCTGTTGAGATTGGCGGCTAAACGCAGCAGGGTTTCCAGGGCCGCGTCATTGCAGCAGGTACAGGCGATGATGTCGCCGTAACTGGCAGCGGCTTCAACGGTGGGGTGGCAGTATTGCCAGATTTTGAGGTCTGCCTCCCAACCTTGGGGGGCGAGGTCCTCCGGAAACTTCCAGTGCCAATAAAGATCGGCTTTACTCAGAGCGGCGTCGTTGAAAGGGCGTTTGGCCCGTTTCGACTTGCCGCGGTTTTCACGGTGCCGGGCAGCCAGCTCTCGTCGGGTACGCCATATTAAGTCCGGGGAAACACCGAGCTCACAAAGTTCCTGAATTTTCTGGAGGCTGAGCACCACCTGCTCACGTTCATGCGCATTGGCCAGAATGCTCAGAATGCCCGCCAATTGGCTGGATTCCCCATTTTTGAAGCGCTCCATGCAGGTGTTCAAAGAGGATTCGTCGAAATAGAACCGCGCACTGGCCATCAACGGCGCAGGCAAGGCACCGAAGCACTCGACATCCATGCCCAGTGGCAGATTGACATGGTTCAGCCGGTCACAGTGATGCAACGCAAGGCTTTTGCCATGCGCGAAATCCAGCCGTTTCAGTGTCTTGCTGTGAATACGAGCGTGCTGCCATTTATCAGCAATGGTCAGCTCTTGGGGGGTGGAGTGCTTCTGGTAAACGATGACACGTTCCCCCGTCCCGGAAATCCGTTTCAGCGCTGAGGCATCATAGATTTCCAGAGACAGCCCGTGGGCGGAGCTATTGATCGTGCGCAGGTCGGGGACCTGTTGCAGCATGACTTTTCCGGAGGTATTTGCCTGAACGTGGCGCAGGCCGCGGCCATTCAGTATCAGCCAGTCGTTATCCGCGCCCAGGGTAAGCTGGTCGTGTTCGGCGGGCATATCACCGGTTACGATCACTAAGCCGTTACCGGCAGGTTCTAGCGGTTTTTGTGTAGCCGGGCAGCAGACCACGCGGGTCCAATGGGAACGGTTGGGTGAGGACTCCAGTCGGGTTTGGGTATTTTCCCATGCCGCGTCAATTTCGCTGACGGCTCCGTTAATGACAAACGAATTCGGGGCGTTCAGAGCGTTATAATGGACAATAGCGCCGGGGTGGCCTGAGGGCAGCAACACAGTTGATAAAGAAGGGAGGTTGCTGAAAACCAGGTGAGGGCGCTTAAGGGATTTCAACCGCTTGAAGTGGATCGTTTCCAGGTTGGGGGCATCAAGGATGTCCAGTGCAAAAAGGTCGGACTCGTCGATTTCCAGAGCAGTGCCAGGGAAGCCTGCGATGCTTGCTCCCCCGACGGTATCGCGGGTGATGTAGTGTTCGTAGTCGGCCATGCATTCCCCCTTCTTTGCTGACTGGAACTCAGTATGAGGGGGTGATGCGACAATTCGTGACGTTTTAGCCGATGGCGTTAGATTTTTGCGAAGGTTTGTAGGCCAACCGTGGCCCGGGTGGCTCCAACGTACCAAAGGTCTTCACGGGCGGCGAAGCCACCGGTGTCCATGTCGACCAGAAAAACAAAGGGCGACTGCAGGCCTTTGTAGCTGCTGATGGTGCTCACGACAAAGGGTTCATCCGGAAATGCCGTTTTTAGAGCGCAAATGCCACCAGAGTTCTCCGGGCGGTAGGGGCTGAGAACCACCAATTGTTCTGCCGTAATGCCTCTGCTTTTCAGGACTTGCCAGGCTGCCTTCAACTGTTCAGTTTGTTCGTTAATCTGCTTCCACCGATGCTCCTGTACCCGTTCGTTAGCGGCCGGCAAATGAGGCGCTGGCACACTGGCGTAGTCGAAGCGGTTGTTCAGCCATTGCGCAATTTCCAGCGAATTTCGGCAGTTATGCATAAGCTGGAATGGGTAGGGCAGCATACCTTCGAAGACATCCGAGGGTATCTCAAAGTCACGTCCATACAAGTTCTGCGACGGGTCGGCGAACAGGACAACTTGGGCATCGGGAGTCAGCACGGAATCCAGTGCCATCCACCAGAGTGGGTGGAAGTCCTGCGCCTCATCCACCAGCAGTGCATCGAAGGTTTGCGGCAACTTGATGGCTGCATCGGCCAGCAGGGTTGGAACCGTTTCTTCGTAGAAGGCGGGCTTGTTTTTAGGCACTTCGGGCGGATTCCAGGCAAGGCCGGCGCCTTCAATCAGTTCCCTGGCGAAATCGTGGAAGCTGGAGGCAGTGATGGAGCCTTCAAGGTGTTCATCGGCGTCTTCCAGAGCATCGTGGATATGAGCTGCCAGGGCTTTGTTGAAACACAGGGCCAATACTTTTTTACCCTCGCCAGCCAAGTCTTGGGCTTTTTGACGAGCCAACAGCGTTTTTCCGGTACCGGCACCGCCGGTAATGGTCAGCCTTGGCACAAACCGCAGCAGTTCAAGTGCCCAGACCTGCTGGTTGGTCAGTTGAACCAGGCGTGACTCCACCTGATCCACACGTGCCTCGATGGCTGGAGCAAGGTGAAAGGTTGGGTTGAGTACTTTGTCGCGAACAAAGGTGGCATCGGCTTTGCCAATGGGAAGCTTGTCCTGATGCGGCCAGCGTTTGAACAGTTTGATCAAGGCCGCTTGATCCAGGCTCTGCAAACCGTGGTAATCGATGATGTCTTCCCGCACCAATCCCAGGGGCAGGGTCATGTTTTGGACAACGGTGTCCGGAAATACCAGGTTTCGACCGATAGGGAGCATCAAACCATCGCGCACGATACGTTTGATGCGGGTGATGATATCGCCAATGGCGTTATCCGCCTGCTTGACGGGATCTTTGATCGGGTGGGTACCGCTGTTGTTTTCCGAAAACCACTGGCTCTCTCGATAGGAGATGCCACCCCCTTTGACTTCCCAAACCAGAATGCCATGAGCCGGATGAAACAGAATAAAATCAGCTTCACTGCGAAACGTGCCAAGTTTTTTTTCACGCACCAAGGGTAAGCTGAAATACACCTCCAGGCCGGGGAAGTCTAATTGATTCAGGTGTTCCAGCACCCGCCGCTCGCTGTTGGGCAAGGCGTTGCGTTCAATGGATTCGAAAGGGGGAATTAGTTTGGCCAAAGTAACATCCTGTCCGGTCTATTCTGGCAAAACAGACTAGCAGAGCGGCCTTTGGGTAGCACGGTGTTTAGGTAACAAAGTGTGTGCGATCAAGCGGTTGATTGGGCCGATGTCGGTACGCGGTGAGTGTGCCCCCATAGGCAGCCGAGTAGTCCAGGCCCGCAATGTTGCTGCCAAGGGTGTCGGGGATGCCGACCATGGAGTAATGGCCGAAAAAGACCGGAGCCTTATGGCTTTCGGGCAATCGGACTTTCCCGGCTACCGGCTGGATTTCAATGGGATTGATGGCGACTCGATTTTCAGGCCACCATTGAATGCGAAATCGCTCGCTTCGAAATTCAGACTTGTATGCTCGCTCCGCCGGGAAAGTGTGGGCACAACCGGCGACCACGCAGTCAATCGCTAAATAGACATCGGAATAGGTATCACGGTAGCCGGCCAATGCTCGGTTATTCAGGCGGTCGATGCCGGCATTTTTCAAAACGTCTAGGGCATCTTCGTCCCAACAAGCGTGCACGATGCGAAGATCCGGTTGATCGATGTATATGGGTTGTTCGCGGAGCCACTGGAAAATACCAATCAACGCTTCTGGTTGATACTTGAAGGCTTCGGTTAACTGGCGACGATCAGGGTGTTTCTCGGTAGCATCCATAAACGCGATTGGATCGGCCGTATAATCAGCAGCATCCTGGATCCAGTTCAGCTCATGGTTGCCCACCACCATAAGCGCTGTACCGGCTTCGACCATGGTTTGAACGGTTTTCAGAACCCCTGCGGCTTTGGGGCCCTTGTCAATCAAATCCCCGACAAACACGGCCTGGTGACCGGCTTTTGACCAAGCCTGGTTAGTTTTCTGGTAGCCAAGCTTTTTCAGCAGAGCCACTAACTTATCGTGTTGGCCGTGTACGTCTCCAATCACATCGTATGTAAGCGTCGTTGTTTGATCACTTGTCATGGGAGTCTCCTTCAGTTGTTTCCATTATGAACACTTGGTGCGTCAATTCATGTCGTAAAAGGCAATCTCTGAGTGCGACATAATATGACGCATCATTAAAATAGACTGGTTGCAGCGATAAAGGAGAGACCTATGACGAGCAAAACTGATTCTGGTAATGGCGCACTTCTAGGCTTAGCCGTGGGTGATGCATTGGGTACGACTGTGGAATTTCGCCGTCGCAATACCTTTGCGTTGCATACAGAGATGACTGGCGGGGGCGCTTTTGCGGTTAAGCCCGGAGAGTGGACCGATGACACCGCGATGGCGCTGTGCCTCGCCCAAAGCCTGATTGAGTGTCAGGGCTTTGATTCCAGAGATCAGTTAAGCCGTTATGTGCGCTGGATGGATGAAGGTTACATGGCATGCCAGCAAAAGTGCATTGATATCGGCAATACAACCCGTGACGCTTTGCGGCGGTTCTCACGGACCCGAGTAGCCTATGCAGGAACCGATAATCCGTTTGCCAGCGGAAACGGTGGGATAATGCGTCTGGCACCGGCCGTGATTGCGGTTGATGATGCTGAAACCGCGCTGGCTTATGCGGTAAACAGCAGCCGTACTACCCACGCCAGTGCCGATTGTCTGGACGCTGCAGAGTTGTTGGCGGCTATTTTGTGGCAGCTGCGGGAAGGCGCTGATTTGAAATCGGTACTGGAGAATGTACCCGACACATCTGAACGCGGAATGAAGATTGGCCGGGTTAAGCACGGTTTTTTCAAGCATTTCACCCGGGATGAGATTTCTTCCAGTGGCTATGTGATCAATACCCTGGAAGCTGCATTGTGGAGCTGCTATCACACAGAATGTTTTGAAGATGCCTTAATTGCGGCGGTGAATCTGGGCGACGATGCCGATACGGTTGGAGCGGTGACGGGTCAAATTGCCGGGGCGGCTTGGGGTGTGGCGTCTATTCCGGCTCGGTGGTTGGAGCCGTTAGCTTGGGGGAAGAGAATTTCCGGGTTGGCTTGTGAACTTGCTGGTATGGCTCGATAGAGCGGGTTTAACAATTACTGATGCCTGGCATGAAATGTTGACGCCAATGGAGCGCCATCTTTCAGCTTTTGACATATAGGGGTCACTCTCAAAAGCTCTACCCGCTGATGTGTTCACGAATCAAGCCCAGCGCTTCCTGCATGTGCTCAAACCGGTGACTGCCTCCTGCAAAGGTATGCACCGGATAATATCCGTTCAATGCTTCGTAAGTTTCCCGCCAATCAATGACCTCATCGCCTTTATCCAACAAAATCAGCCCATGGCCGTTTTGCGTCAATGTGTAGTAGGTTTCGACAACCGATTGTGTCAGTTCATAAGGCGAGCCCTGGTAATCCTGGCCGGTGCCGATGTGATTCTTCAGGGCTTTTGAGGGATCAACCACCGGGTTTATGGCTACAAACGGCATGCTTGCTTCAGTGGCCAGTATGCCGGCTAACCAGCCGCCCATGGACGTTCCCACGATGACGTCTGGATTCACCTGCATCAGCTTGTCCAGGCTGTCCTCGATCACATCTTCGGCAGGCATTGTGTAGTCAATATTGTGGCCACGCACTGGGCCCAGTTCCGCAAGCGTGTGAATCTGCGAACTGGTGATATCAAAGTGGCTGGCAAACCCGTGAAGGTAGTAAAGGCTAGGCATGGTAGATGCTTATGTCTCGTGTTAAGGAGAATACCAGAGACATTAGCACTGCTAAGGGGTGGTGTCTTGGCCCGGTGAGGAAGCGAGTATGGTAACGCCTGCCTCCTCACCGCCCGGGGTACATGGGCTAATGGGCGTGCAGAGTAGGGAGCCAGTAGTTGTTCTGGCCTAACCGGCCAAAGCCTTGCTGTTTACGATTTTGATAAGCCTTGCGTTGGTTGTCTGCCATGGCGCTCTGGCCATCAGCATCTCGCACATAGCGGGCTAGCGTCATGTACGGTGACTTTCCGTACCGAGCGCCGGGTGAGGCACAGGTCCAGATATGGCGCAAAGCCAAGGCGCTATCCGGATCCATCCGATCGAGGTAGGCCAGTCCTAGCGCACAAACCTCCAGTGTCAGATCCGCATGGTCACACAAACGTGCAGCGGCTGTCGGTCGTCCTTTGATATCACAGGTCTGGATTTTACCAATATCGTGAAGTAGGCCCGCAACGAAGCCAAGTTCCTGCAGCCCCTGGGACGCCTCAGGCTCATTCATTTGAACCATGGTGAGAACGCCCTTGGCAACCTCCAGCGAATGCACCAGAAGCCCGCCAGGATAATTGTGGTGATACCTTTGGCTCGCAGGAGCTTGTAAAAACACTGCCAGCCTGTCTCGGCGTTCTAAAACTCGTTTAAGGAAAGACTGTAGGTGCGCGGACTTCATGGCGCGGACAATGTGAGTCAGTTCCTCCAGCGCCTCCGGACGAGGACAAAAGGATTTCGGCAAGGTCTGTAGTGCAGGCAAGCGAAGAACCTCTGCCGTAATCGGGCGGCGAATATCCGTTAGGATAATCTCGCTCTCCTGGGGGCCGATACATACCTGACCTTTGACAGATACCAATTCCATTGGCTTGAGACCATCCGGAATAGTGATCGTATCGGGTACGGCTAACACGCGGCAATCGTTATTGTCGCGGCTCAGGCGAAGCTTTACGTAGGCAATGCCTTCATCGTCGAAGTCCACAACACGGCCCGTCAAACGGTAAGTGCCCTGAAAAGTCTTTTGCTTGATTGGGCGCAGTTCATTCAGTTTCATCGTTAATCTCCTCGTCGGTCACAACGCGGCTTTGGATCAGGCGTTCAAAAGCGCTGCCATCCATGCGGGTCAGATTTGGGATATAGCGTGAATAGACCTTGAACAGCATCTCGGTGGATGAGTGGCCGAGCAGGCGTGCCACCCATTCCGGATTCTCACCCGAGGCCAGAAGCAGGGTCGCCGCGGTGTGTCGGGTTTGATAGGGGCGCCGCTTTTTCAGCTTCAAGGCCTCGAGCAACGGGTACCAAACCCGCTTGGTCACGTTATTGTGATCAAGGGGTTGGCCTTCTCGGTTGCAGAAGACGTACTTGCTGAGCTTTCCAGTTGCTTCGTACTGATCCTTGAGAGCTTCATAGACCGGCCCGAACATCGGGATTTCACGTTGTGATCCATCGGTCTTGGTATATTCCGTCTGGCCATTTGCGAGCGTCTCTCGGACGAGGATCTCGCGGTTTTTGAAATCCACGTATTCCCATTTCAGGCCATCGATTTCGCCCGTGCGCATGCCGGTGTAGAAACGGACTTGGTAATAATTCCGGTAATCCGTCCGGACGTATTTGACGATCCGTTCGACTTCATCCAACGAGAAAGGCTGAATGTGGACCCGCTGCAGTTTGAGCGGTTTGATATTGCGATAGGGGTTTGGCAACTCATAGCGTTCTGTACCCTCAGTCAGAATCATCCGGAGAATAGCCATGTGGCTATTGACGGTTTTGGGTGACACCCGGCCATTTGCGCCACGTCCTTTGCGATTCGCCATTTTCGAGCGAAGGGCGAGAATGTGGGCTTTGGTGATCTCGCTGAGGCGTTTTTTCTTGAAAGCGGGCTTTAGCGAACTCTCAAGAATAGACTCCACGTTGCGCAGATGAGATGCGCGCCATTGGACCTTATTTTCCTGAAGCCACTGGTCTGCGAAGTCCGGGAACAAAGGGGATTCCTCGATTTCCTGGTCCGTGACTGCAGCGGCTTGTTCATACTCACTGGTGCCCGGAATCAGCCCCTTTTTGATCAGTTTTTGCAGGTTTTTGCTGTTAGGAAAAAATTCTGCATAGTTGAATTCACCGATCAGCATTTTGGCTTCCATGCGATCGATCAGGGCTTCCAGCTTTTTCCGGTTCTTCACGTTGTCGTTCAGGAGTGTCTGCTCGCGAAAGCGCATGCCCTCGTACCTGAAATCGATAAAAAGCTTTTGGGTATCCTTACGAACGCGAACCTTAGCCATGACAAACGCCTCCACCCGCCATTGGGATCGAGAGGGTGTCATGGGCGCTGTTTAGCATGTCTTCTTCAATTACTTCCCAGATATAGAGGATTTTGCGGCCACCAAAAGGACGAATGTAGTGTTTGCCTTCGATCAGGACGCTATCTTTGAGGCATTGGCGAATGGTGCGTGAGTCGTACTTGATGCGATCGGACAACTCTTCAGTTGTCAGGTATGTGTTGTTCATGCGACTATCCTCATCACTAACTTTAACGATCACATGATAACTTTTGTTATCACTTGATCATCAATATACATCGTTTGATGATAATTTCAAGCGTCTTTTGATAATTTTATTTATCGGTTGGTCGTAAGATGATTCGATACCACATCAAAGAGCTGATAGCTGACAAAGAATTTGAAGAAAAAAGAAGAATCACGATTGGTGAGATAGCAAAGGAGACAGGGATTAACCGGATGACGCTTTCGAAGATCATCAACCATCCAGGTCACAGCACTGTAACTGACAATTTAGATAAGCTTTGCAACTACTTTGACTGCGATATTGATCGGCTGATTACTCACATCAAAGAGCCGGAAAAATCATCCTCAGATGAGGGCAAAGTATAGAAGGGCTCGCAGTAGGGAAGGGACGGTTTGCTTTCGTGCCCTAAGATGACTTGCGGTCAAAACTGAAAAGGAAGCTAAGAAATGGATTTCAAAATTGGCACGGCCAGGGCACGCTGAGGGCACGGAGCCAATTTTCACCAAGACAAACAAAAAAGGCAGATCAGTAAGTTACTGATCTGCCTTTCTTTTATATGGTAGCGGGGGCTGGATTCGAACCAACGACCTTCGGGTTATGAGCCCGACGAGCTACCAGACTGCTCCACCCCGCATCAAACTGGTTGTTAACCGGTGTGCCCCGATCAACGTGGTGCGAATAGTACAGAGGCCGCGTAAGACTGTCAACTGTTCCTGCAAACAATTTCAGGCAAGCCGGGGCCCTGCGGGTCTACACTTTCAGGTTTTCAACCAACCCTCGCAGTCGCCGGACCTGTGCTTGAATGGTACCCGTGGCAGTGACCGTCTCTGTCATGCCCTCGGTGTTCCGGTCGGCCACTTCGGCAATCTTGATCACTCGCTGATCGATTTCGTCGGCCACCTGGCTTTGCTCTTCGGTTGCTGTGGCAATCTGGTCAGCCATGGAGCGAATGGTGGTGACGGTATCGGCGATTTCCCGCAAGGCAGCCTCGGCTTCACTCATGGCATCCGCGCCTTGATGGGCTTCTTCCTGGCCTTTTTGCATGGCTTCGGCGACCTCACCGGTACCGGCCTGGAAGCGGCCTACGATGTCATCGATTTTGCCAATGGATTCCTGGGTTCTGCGGGCCAAACCACGAACCTCATCGGCCACTACCGCGAACCCCCGTCCAGCTTCGCCGGCCCGGGCGGCTTCAATCGCTGCGTTCAGGGCCAGCAGGTTGGTCTGATCGGCAATGTCTGTGATCACTGACAATACGGTTCCCACTTCCTGGCTTTCATCCTGCAGGCGGGTGGTGAGTTCCTTGAGTTCGCCCATGCGGGCAGAGAGGGCATGTACCCTTTGTGCGGCGCTGGAGACTGTACGCTGTCCGGAGTCCGTCTGCTGTTCTGCCCGCACGGTAGCCTCGGCTGCATCACTGGTGTTGCGGGCGACCTCCTGAACCGTGGCGCTCATTTCGTTGACAGCGGTGGCCACCTGGTCGGTGTCGGAGCGCTGGTGGTCGACTCCCTGTCGTGACTGCTCGATGATGTCGGCAGCTTGCGCCGTGCTGTCATCAATCTGCCTGGCGGCATCCCGGACACCGCCAACCAGTTCGCCGATCTGGCGCCTCATGGTGTTGTACGCTTCGACGATTTCCGCAATCTCGTTGTCCTTGAATTCGTGCTCCATGGTCTGACGGAAGTCGCCATTGGCCAATGCAAGGAGCCGATTCTGCAGCATATGTATCTGATCCATCAGATAGGTGAGGCCGAACATCCGGCCCAGAATGACGAGCAACAGAATGGCCAGGACCATGGAAATAGACATGATCTGATTGAACTGGGTATTGCGGTCGGCAAGGGTGGACATCATGCCAACCGCTTCGTTCATTTCCGCAAGAACTCGCGGTGACATCTCCTGTAACTGTTTGAGCGTCTGGGTGTCCGGGGCATTCATGTAATCAACCAGGGCCGGCCGGTACTTTTGCCAGAGCGCGAACACGCTCTCCAGTTGGGCGCGGATGTCCGGGTCCTTTACGGCCGGAACGCCAGCCTCTTCACTGCCGTTCAGCAACCACCCATGGGCGCGCTCCCATTGTTCAATGGTTTTTTGGGCCTGGGCGGGATCTTCCACGCCGGCAGCCACCATCTGGACTTCCATGGCGACCCGCTGACTGAGCATGCGTTGTGCGCCAGCCACATTCAGAGACCGGGCCTCGCCCGGGTCGGTACTGAAATACAGGAACGATGCCGAACCCAGGGCGCAGAGGAAGATCAGCGTGTAGGAAAGGAAGAATTGGTGATCAAGTTTGCGCACGCCGATGGAGCGCAGGACGAGCTGGATGGTATGGGATACAAGGGCTCGTGGACGCATGCCGTTTTCCTTCCAGAAATGATGTATATAGTTTGTATTATTAGGAAGGATTGTTGCACAGGCTGTGGCCGTACTCTATTGGCCCAGATCAAGAGTGTCGCTGAAATTGATAGAAGTGAGGGCGGGACCATCCAGGCACGAAATGCTGGTGAAAAGGCGGCGACTCAAAAGCCTCCGCAGAAAGCAAAAAGGCCAGCAATAGCTGGCCTTTTCTCAATTGGTAGCGGGGGCTGGATTCGAACCAACGACCTTCGGGTTATGAGCCCGACGAGCTACCAGACTGCTCCACCCCGCATCAAACTTTTACTGCTTCTTAACTACTGAGTCCGCTTCAAGTCGGGCTCAGAACCCGAAGGTCGATGACTCCCTTCGGCTTTTCAGGTTGGGGAGCCCGACAATCCATCAGACTGCTCCACCCCGCATCAAACTGGTTGTTAACCGGTGTGCCCCGATCAACGTGAGGCGCATCATAATGATATTCCGGCGTTTTGCCAACCCGTTTTTTCAGATTTTGATGCGGGGCGGTTTGTGCATCAGTTGCGGATGTTCACAACCTTGCCGTCATCAAAGTTCACCACGATGGTGTTGAAGCGGGACTGCCAGTAACGCCAGCTGTCGCTTTCCAGAGACGGTGTGCGGTGCGCGGGCGGGTAGCCACGGGCAACCAGTACCGCATCCTTGCTCATGCCCGGTACCACTCGGCCATTTTCGATGGCTTCACGCTCCAGGTTGCTGAACTTGCTCAGGTTCACTTTGGAATCGCCGAAGTAGCGGTCGTAGATGCCATCAATGCCCATGCCGGTGTACTTCTGCTTGTTCACCAGGGTCACTTCCATGCCGGTATCGACTACACGGAAGGTGATGGTTTTGCTTGAGGTGTCCATGATCTGAACTTCGGAGTTAACCGGAATCAGAGTGTCCACGGCGTAATGGGTGGTTTCCAGCTCGCCCTTGTACGACCACATGTTGATCTGGGTGACCGCTGTCTTGCCTTCTTTCTGCGGGATGGGGCTCTTGCCCGCACAGCCGGCCAGAATGGCGGTGGCGAACAGTGCAACTATGATTTTCGTGAATTTCATCAAAAGATCTCCTTTTCCTTGTCCATGTCTGATTTAGACAGTTGTAGATTACACCGGCTAATGGCGCAACGCTATCACACCATCGGATTGGCAATGGGGAGTTTGAGCGTGAATGTGGCACCTTGGTTGGGGCTGGAATTGACGGTGATTTCGCCATGATGCTTCTCAATCACGGTGCGAACAAATGACAGGCCCAGCCCGGTGCCGTGAATGCCAGCCAGCTCACTGCTTTTCTGCCGGTAGTAACGGTCAAAGAGGTAGGGGAGTTCTTTGGCGTCGATACCGATACCCTCGTCAGCGACCGCCAGGCAGGCCAGGTGCCCGGCCCGGTAAACCTCGATCTGGATGGATGAGCTTTCAGGGCTGTACTGGATGGCGTTGGTCAGCAGGTTGATCACCGCCCGTTCCAGTAGTTCGGCATTGCCACTGAGCCACAAATCCTCGGTGCCATGGAGCTGGAGGGAAATCTGTTTCTCCTGGGCCTGCTCACAGATGCTGTCCCGGGCATTCTCGACAATGGCCAGCAATTCGCAATCGTAAAAGCGGGTCTCGGTAAGCTGCTCCGCCCGCGCCAGTTGTACGAATTCTTCAGCCAGGTGGTAGCTGCGGCGGGCGAGGCGGCCGAGTTGTTCGATCTGCTGGGCATCGATGTGGCCGGGGTCGCGTTTGAGCTGTTCAATCAGCGCCAGCTGGGATACCAGCGGCGACCGGACATCGTGGGAGATAAAGTCAATGGCCTCACGGTGCTGGCGTTGCTGTTCACGGAGCTCTGAAATGTCGGAAATATTGGCGATGATCCCTGGCTGGTTGCTGTCGGGCAGGGTGAACGGGGCAAAATGGATCAGGAAATCCTTGCCATGAACCTTCAGGTCCACCGTGCGGCTTTCCTGTTGGGTGAGCGTGTCGGATACGGTTTCGTGCCATGGGGGCAGATCCCGGGGATCATGCCCCTCCAGGAGCGTTGTCAGGGGCATGCCGCTGAGGCTGGGCATGGGCTCACGAAACCAGCGCTCGATGTGGTGGTTGGCAAACAGGATCATACCCAACTGGTCGGTAACAATGATGCCATCGGGCATATGCTCAAAACTGTGCCGGATGAACGCCTGTATCCGGGTTTGCCTCTCGGTGGCCAGGCGGACGTTTTCAATATGGGCCGAAATGTTCGCCAGGGCCGGGTGAGAGCTTTGGGTAGGGTTGTCCATGCAAAGGTCCAACCGCTGTAGATACCGTTGGATGACTTCCCGGCTCAGGTCATTACGCAGACTCAGGCCAATCACGTATTCGTTGTCGCCGCGAGTCAGCCGAACCCAGCTGTGCTGTTGCTGATGGTACCAGTGGGCGGCCTCGGGAAGAGGGGGAGCCTCGTTCAGCCGCATGCCCTGTTGTTGGAGGATTTCGCCATTTTCCGCGAACAGCCAGCCCTCCGGTTGAAAAAGCGCCTGGAAGTGACGAAGCAGTTGTGCCGGGTGGCGAATGGCAGGCTCCCTCAGGGACAGGTCGGGAGCGCAGGTGATCGCCTCCATCTGGTGTTTTAGAATGCGGTTGTTGATGGCCAGGCGGATGCCGCTGACCATTGGAACGGCGAGCAGGGGTAGGAGCAGCACGTTGGCGAACCCCCAATGGTGCTGCTCGGTTGCCAGGGCAAACAGGTAGCCGATGGCGATCAGGCCGAGGGACCAGAGGGTTGTTTTTACTGCGAGCCAGTCCCTTTTCATGCGCCTCGATTTTATTGTCGGTGTTAGTTCGTGCGGTCAGTCCAGGTAGAGCTCTCGGCCCGGGCCCCAGCGGCTGGCGAGGGGGCCATCGGAGAGAGCTTTGACGCGCACAAAATACCGTCTTCCGGGAATCAGACGCAAGGCTGCGGTGGTGTCATCAACATCGGCTTCCTTGATGATGTTACGGAACTCGGGCTCTTCGGATAGCTGCAGTTGATAACCCGTGGCGGTATCCACCTTTTCCCAGTAAATACGCACCTGGCTGTTCAGGTAATTAACGCTGATGATGCGCACCGGCGGAAGAGTACCGTTGATCACCACTTTGCGAATGTCGGAAACGGCCTTGGAATTGCCGCCGGCGCGGGTGGCTACGCGCCAGTAGTACTGACCCGGGCTGAGTTTCCGTGCAGGTTTGGCCTGGCTGGTGGCAGCCCATTCACTGGTAGCGACTAGTTTGTCGAAGCTTTCTGTTTCGGCAATCTCGATGCGGGCTCTTTCGTTGGTGCCGTTCAGTTGCCACTGGAACTGGGGCTGATCGTCGTTAACACTGGCGCCATCCGCCGGCGTTGCCAGATCCGGTGTTCTGGCCTGTACGTTCACCTCCAGGGCGATGGTGTCCGGGACGCCGGCAATACCCTGGCCGTTAAGCGCGGCAAGCTGGATTTCATAGCGCCCGTTGTCGAGGTTGGTAAGAGCATGTTGGGTGCCCGTTACTTCGCGGCTTTTAACCCAGTTGCCGGTTTGTTTCTCAAAAATGTCCAGCCGGTAGCGGGTCGGCCATTGATATTGCCAACTGAGCTGGACGGGAAGGCTGTTGATCACGTCAGGCATGGCGCCAATCTGGGGTGCCGGCGGCAGGGGGCGGATGCTCAGCCCCTGGCGGCTGTCCGTGGATAGCGTTGCCCCGTAGCCGGCCGGAATTCGCCGGGTCTCTCCGGGGGAGCCAAAGTCCACACTGCCTTCGGTAACCTGGATGCTGCTGCCGTCATTGCCGGCCTGGATGGCGAAGACGGTTCCCCGAACCGATGCCACGGCGGAGGGCGTGGTGATTTCGAAATGACTGTTTTTACCGGAGAGGGGGGTGACCCGGCTGTGCAGTTCCCCTTTTTTCAGGCGCAGCCGAGTGTCGGTGGCCTCGGAGTAACGGTGGCGGTCCAGGCGGTTGAACCTCAACCGGGACTGGGGAGACAGCCTGAGTTCGGAACCGTCGGCCAACTTGATGGTGGCTGACCCGGAGGTGGACAGAATCTCGTCACCGGCACGAATTAACGTGTTTTCGGTTAAGGGAAGCTTGCGACCGGTAATGCCCGAAATGTGGGAAACCTGGCCGGAGATGGAGCCTGCACGCGCTGGATTGGGTTTGCGGTCGCTCCAGGAGGGCTCGTTGGTTGGAATGACAGCCACCATGCCATTACCGGAGGGAATGGCTGATCCCCGGGTGACGGACAAGCTGGAGCTGGCCAGTGCTGGTGCAAGCACCAGTAACAGAACGGAGAAAAGCTGTAAGGGCCGGTTCAACGAGTTAGGCATTGGCAACGGTGTCGGTCATCAGTTCGGTGGTTGAGGACGGTTTGACCGCCTCAAGGCGATAGCCGCGCTGGTAAATGGTTTTGATCCGGAAGCCGTTTTCCGGGTTCAGTCCCAGTCGTCGCCGGAGTCGGCTCATGTGGGTGTCCACTGTTCGGGTGTTGATATCCCGCCCCAGGCCCCAGACACGTTCCAGAAGCATCTCACGAGTCAATAACCGGCCCTGGTTCTGGAACAGGAACAGGGTCAGGTCAAAATCCTTGTCAGTCAGGTTCAGTGGCTCGCCGTGTAGCAGAATACTGCGCTGGTGCGTGTTTACTTCGAAAGGGCCGTATCGCAGCAGCGACTGTTCGCTTTCGGGATTGCTGCGTCGTGCCAGGGCATTGATGCGCGCAACCAGTTCAGCAGCCCGGGCTGGCTTGGCCAGGTAATCATCGGCGCCGGCATCAAGTGCCTTGACGATGTCTTCTTCGGTGTCTCGCTGGGTCAGGAAGATCGCCGGCAGCGGCCAGTTAAGTTGGGCGCGCACGTTGGTCAGCACGTCAATGCCTGACATATCGGGTATTTGCCAATCCAGGATCATCAGGTCATAACTGCGATGAAGCACGGCCCCGAGAAATGCCTGGCCATTGGCGAAGGTATCGCAGACGTGCCCGCGTTCGGACAGGATCGACTGGATGTTGTGCGCCTGTTCGTGTTCGTCTTCCAGCAGAGCAATGCGCATTAATCCTGGCCCTCGATAGTAATGCCGGTTTGGTTGGCCGTGTGCAGCGTGGCTATAAACGAACCACTGAGCAACGCTAACGGATTATTCCAGAAATCGGACCTGTGTTCATTATCGATATGTAGAATTCCGTAACGCAGGTTTACCGTTATCGTCGTTCATTGTTTGTCGGCAGGCCGGGAAATTACTACAGCCCCAGAACCAGCCCTTTTTACTGCGTCGGCGCACCAGGGGCGAGAAGCAGTGGGGGCAGGGGATGGGTTTCTGGCTGGTGCCATCTTCCGGCTGGCTGTCCTCCAGTGGCCGGGTGCCTTTGCATCTCGGGTAGCGGGTGCAGGCGAAGAAAGCGCCAAACTTGCCGTCCCGCTGGATCATGGGGGCCCGGCACTTGGGGCAGTGAATGGCCTGTTCGTCCGGCTCCGATGGGGTGTCGGCCTCTGCCGGGCCCCGGTTAATAAGCGCGGCGATCTCTTCCTGCAATCCGGCAATGAACTGGCGCGGGTCGGCCTCGCCCCGGTGGATGGCTTCCAGGGTGGATTCCCAGACGGCGGTGCGGTCCGGGGTTCGGATGGAATTGGGCAGGGCGCTGATCAGGGCCTTGCCTTTCCCGGTGGCCCGGATGAATCGCTTGTCCCGCTGCAGGTAATCGCGGCGGAACAGGGTGCCCAATATGGAGGCTCGGGTGGCTTCGGTACCCAGGCCGTCGGTTTCCCGCAGGGTCTTGCGCAGTTCGGCATCCGACACGAAGCGGGCGATGTTGGTCATGGCCGAGAGCAGGGTAGCATCGGTGAAAGGTTGCGGTGGCTGGGTCTTTCGTTCTTTCACCTCGGCACTGTCGCAGATCGCCGGCTCGCCTTTCTCCAGTTTCGGCAACGGCGAATTTTGTGGCTCGGGCTGCTCTTCTCGGGCTTTTATCTCCAGCGCTTTCCACCCGGCCTGTGCCACGGCGGTTTCAGTGGCGCGAAAACGGTGTTCCTGCACGGTAACCGTCAGCCGGCCTTCCCGGTGGATGGCCTGGTCGGCAAACTGCATCAGGTAGTAGCGGCTGATCAGGCCGTAGATCTTGGCCTCTGCTGATGTCAGTTTGCCGTTGGGTGACGGTCGGGTGGTTGGGATGATGGCGTGGTGGGCATCGACTTTCTGGTCGTTCCAGGCGGCGGAGCGGCGGCCGGTATCGAGTGCTGGCGTAAAGGCTTCGAGGTCCGGCGTCACGCGGCAGATGGATCGCATGATCTGACCGGCCTGGCCAAAGTGTTCTTCGGGCAGGTAGCGGCAGTCTGAGCGCGGATAGGTAATGAGCTGATGGCGCTCGTACAGGCTCTGGGCTGTGTCCAGTACGTCTTTGGCGGCCATGCGGTACAGGCGGCCGGCTTCAATCTGAAGCGCTGAGAGGGAGAAGGGCAGTGGCGGTGGCTCGGGCCTATCCCGAAAGCGGGACTCGGTGACGGAGCCTGGTCGCCCCTGCACTTCCCGGACTATCTGTTCGGCGATGTCCCGATTCAGTAGCCGGTTTTCTTCATCCAGATGTTCCTGGAACGCCTCGCCGGGCAGCCAGCGGGCGGTGAAGGGTTGCTGGTCGCTTTCCTGTTCCTGCGCATGAAGCTGAGCTTCGATCCGATACCAGGGTTTGGGCTCGAAGTTTTCAATGCTGTTGTCCCGTTCGACTACCAGGCCCAGTACGGGTGTTTGCACCCGGCCCACGGAGTAGACGCCTTGTTCTCCCTGCTGTTGGTAGCTGAGGGTATAGAACCGGGTGAGATTCAGGCCGTAAAGCCAGTCTGCCCGCTGGCGGGCCTGGGCGGAGTGGGACAGGCGGCGGAATTCCCGGTTGTCGCGGGGGCTTTGTATGGCCCGGGCCACGGCGTTGGGCGTCAGGTCGTTGATCAGTACCCGCTGGACCGGGGCGCGGGTGCCCACGAACCGCAGCACTTCGTCCACCAGCAGTTGGCCTTCGCGGTCCGGATCGCCGGCATGGGTAATGGTGTCGGCCTGGCGGATCAGGGGCTGGAGCACGTTAAGCTGTTGTTTGACGCTGTCCTTGGGGGTCAACTGCCATTGTTCGGGGAACATGGGCAGGTGCTCGAGGCGCCACTTTTGCCAGGCGGGGTTGTATTGGGCCGGTTCGGCCGGTTCCAACAGGTGGCCGATGCACCAGCTGACGGTGGCGGCATCCTGGCCTTTGCCACAGCGGATGTAGCCCTGGCCTTTCTGGTAAGGGCCGGGGAGGGCGGCGGCGATGGCGCGTGCCAGGCTGGGTTTTTCGGCGATGTACAGGTGCATGGCTGGTGGTGCGTTGGAAATGGTGTTGGAATGTGGCGGTTTGGTGGTTTTCTGTCAAGGGCTTCGGGAGTGGCTTGCTTTGTGTAGTATGCTGTTTTGAATTATGGGGGTGGCGGCTATGCGGAAAGGCTTCCCAAAAGACGCCGTGAACCCATCCGTGGGGGCTTGCTGTTGCCATCCATGGCAACAGACACTTTTGGGAAGCCTTTCCGCATAGCCGCTATAAACTCCGTGCTAGTCGCCGCGAATAGCTATCAGTAGGTTGGTAAACAATGAAAGTACAACAGGCTATCGAAACAAAACTCGCCGAGGCGTTTGACGCGTCGGTGCTGTCGGTGGAGAACGAGAGTCACATGCACTCGGTGCCGCCGAATTCCGAAACTCACTTCAAGGTGACGATGGTCTCGCCGGCCTTTGAGGGCAAGATGAAGGTTCGGCGGCATCAGGCAATTTATCAGGTGTTGGCCGATGAGATGGCCGGGCCGGTGCATGCCTTGGCATTGCACTTGTACACGCCGGATGAATGGCGCGAGAGCGGTCAGGCGGCGCCGGATTCGCCCGGGTGCATGGGCGGTTCCAAAGGTGATGAGTCGATGGCGGCCAAACTAAAGCAGGGAGACGATGTATGAGCCAGTTTTTTCAGATTCACCCGGAAACACCACAGAAGCGCCTGATTACCCAGGCGGTTGAGATTCTGCGCAAGGGGGGTGTGATTGTGTATCCCACGGATTCGGGTTACGCCATTGGTTGTCACCTGGGTGACAAGCAGGCGGCGGATCGGATCAAGCGGATTCGCAAGCTGGACGACAAACACAATTTTACGCTGGTGTGCCGGGATCTGTCAGACATCGGGGTCTATGCCAAGGTGGACAACACCCAGTACCGGCTGCTGAAGAATTTCACGCCCGGGCCTTATACGTTCATCCTGGACGCTACCAGTGAGGTGCCTCGGCGGTTGTTGCATCCCAAGCGGAAGTCGATCGGGGTGCGGGTGCCGGATAATGAAATTGTTCGTCAGTTGCTGGCGGAACTCGGTGAGCCGATCATGAGCAGTACGCTGATTCTGCCCGGTGAATCGGACCCGATGACCGATGCCGAGGATATCCGGGATGCCCTGGAGCATGAGCTGGATCTGATTATTGATGGCGGCGGCTGCGGCCTGGAGGCCACCACGGTGGTGAACTTTACTGGCGATGTTCCGGAAGTGACCCGGGTTGGCAAGGGCGATCCGGAGCCGTTCCGGGTTTAATCATCGCTTGCGCAGTCAGTCCGGGCCTCAGGCCCGGGCGTTGAGGTTGAAGGCGTAGCGTTGCGAGTTGGCGGCTTGGATCGGTTGCTCGCTGGCGCTGCGCTTTAGATTGTCGTATCGGGTTACCAGGTCCTGCAGGCCGTTGAATTGCTGGTTTTCGCTGACCATGGAATCCAGAAGGGAATTGCTCACCCCATAGGCCTGGTTGAGTTTCAGGGCGTTGTCCATGAAGCTCAGTGTCGGTTCGGTGACGCTTAACCGACTGAAGGCTTCCTGAAAACCCTTGTTGTTGTTCAGGTCTTGCGCCAGCTTGTTTTTGATCTCGTCAGGCATGGAGCCGTCGATCTGGGTCTTTCCGTTCTCACCCTTGCTGACGTTCACGGTGGTGGCCGGGTGCAGGTTGTACTCGGCAAGCTTGTGCCGCAATGTCTCGCGCACAAACGACAGATCCTGGGCGACGGTTTGTTTGTATTCGCCCAAGGCCAGTGAGCGGGTTTTCAGGCTGGTGAGGCTGTCGATGTTCTGGCCCGACGGTGTAAAACGGTCATCGCCGGGACTGCCGGCGGGCTCAGGAGGTTTGTCCGCCGGGCGGGGCTGTGCTTCAGCGCTGGTTGCCTGGGCCGCGGGGCGTTGGTCCATGGCTTGCTGAAAGCGGGTGCTTGCCTGTATGAGCGATGCCAGCAAAGACATGGTGCGTTTCCTCCTCCGGCGGTAAAGTATTGCCGGAAATTCGTCAGTGATAGGTCCTGTCTGGTTTATGCAGATTCCAGGCCAGTTTTAAGTGGCGCTTTTGGGAAATCAGGGTAAAGTTGTTCGGCACGAAACATGCAGGTGCTCTGCATCAACGTAAAAATTTTGACGGGCTGTAAAGTTACCGGTAAGTCAGCCGTCAAAAGAGACAGATCATAACCATTGCTCAGCTATCGTCGGGGCGTCATGAAAAAACAATACTCAATCCGCTTTTTGTTGCTTGCCGCACTTGCTGCTGCGTTTATTGCCATTCTCGTGTTCACGGTGGTCTACAGTTCCTGGTCGCAGCGGGACCATCTTGAGGAATACAGCCACAAATACGTGGATGGGCTGGCCAAGTCCTATTTTGATGGACTGAACACGATGATGGTCACCGGCACCATCGGCAACAAGGATGTGTTGCGTAACAAGACCATGGCGCCGGAAGAAGTGCTGGATGTGCGGATACTGCGCAGCCAACACCTTATCAACATGTTCGGTACCGCCAACGCCGATGAACAGAACCTGACGGAGATCGATAAGCGAGCGTTGGATGGCGAGCGCATCGAGACTTACTCCAAGAATGAAGACGGCCGGGTTTACACCCTGATTCAACCCATGCGCGCTAGTGAAAACTACCAGGGCGTGAACTGTCTGGGTTGTCACCAAGCTGAAGAAGGTCAGGTGCTTGGTGCTGTGCGGGTGGATTATTCCATGGCCAAAAGTGATGCCCGGCTCAACAAGCAGCTGATGTTCAGTGGTGGCATCCAGATCCTCATTTTTGTGGTGGTGTTTATTCTGGTGACGTTTGTACTGGGTCGCCTGATCTTCTCGCGGCTGCGTGGTCTGCACGATCGCATGGACCAGATTTCCACCAATTCCGATTTGACGCTTGAGCTGGATGTTAGCCGCAACGATGAAATTGGCTCGGTGGCACGCGCATTCAACCGAATGGTGGCAAATATCCGCAAGAGCATGCTGACGGTAGTGGATAACGCCGAACGGGTGGAGTCTGCCGCCCGGACCATTTCGGGCAAGGCGGAAACCACTGAGCGGGAGGTGCTGGCCCAGAAGGACAACACCGACCAGGTGGCGAGCGCCACCACTGAGATGGCTGCGTCTGCCGTGCAGGTGCGGGAAAATGCAGTGAATACGGCTCGTAAGTCTGCTGACACCACCCAGGCAGCGGAAAACGGTGAGCAGCTGGCCCGTACCGCCGTTCAGGGCATCGAGTCCCTCAACACGGAAGTGCAGGCAGGTGCCCAGCGCATCGAACAGCTCGATCAGCGCACCACCGAAATGGCGGACCGGCTGGAGATGATTTCCGAGATTGCCGACCAGACCAATCTGTTGGCCCTCAATGCCGCCATCGAGGCTGCCCGTGCCGGCGAACAGGGCCGGGGCTTCTCCGTGGTGGCCGATGAAGTGCGGGCATTGGCTTCCCGTACCCAGGATTCCACCGAGGAAATCCGCAAGACCATCGACGGCCTGAAGAGTGAGGTGGTTGACTGCGTGGGCACCATGCGCCATGCCTCTGAAATGGCGGAAGAACAGGTGGATGCGATCCTGAAGGTTGAGAACGAACTGCAGACCATCGCTGCGGCCGTTCGGGAGATCACCGGCCTGAACCAGGAAATGGAAAACGCGGCCAATGAGCAGAGCGACGTGTCTGAATCGATCAACCACAATGTGATTGAGATCAGCCGCTCAGCCGAACAGACCTCCACCGATGCCCAGGAAACCGCCCGTATCGCGGCGGACCTGCTGGCAATGGCGGAAACCCTGCACAAGACGATCGAGCAGTTCCGGTTGTCCAGGGACTAAGGGAAAGCCATAGCTTGGGCGCAGGGAGGCGCGGGTGTTGAGACGCTATCTGGAAAAGATTCTTCAGAGCCAGCCAGTCAATTACCCGGCCTTCCTGAAAGCCCTGCCTGAGCCTTTCGGCAATCGTCATAGACAGATCTTCCAGGCTCAGAAAGTCGCTACAAACCGCTGGCTAGTACACATTGCTGACCAGCAAGCCTTCGATGAGCTTTTAGCTCTGGCGCGGGCACCTGAAAGCCGGGCTCAAGCCGCCCGTCAGGGCGACTCCCACAGCCACGGCACTGGCATCTCCTTCCTTCTCGTTTATCATCAACAGCTTACAACTGCCCGCCCTGATACCGTTGTTATTTCCAAAACCGGCGTGGATATGGGATTTGCACCAGCGCCCTCAGCGTTGGTGGTAGAAAATGAAAGTAACTTTTACCACTACCAGGCGATGCTTGCCTTTGCATCGCATACTGCCGGAAGTAGTTTGTCATTGGATCACTGCGATGTGATTCTGGGTGGTGGTAACCGCATTACCAGCGCCAGAAACATGGATTGGCTTGATGGCTATCAACAGGTGTTTTGTGCCTTTGACTATGATGTCGGGGGTTTACAGATGTTTGCATCGTTGGCCTCCAGGCTGGGACGCAAGGCGCGTTTTGTTGAGCCAGCAGATTGGCAGGCTTGGCAGGGGCATTTTTGTTTGTCGCCCAAATCCACCCAGCGGTTTACAAAGGCCTTATCACTGGCGGAAGATCTAGGCTTTACCGGGCTGGCTCAGGCCTTCCGGTCCACCGGCAAATTCATGGAGCAGGAGATGATTCTGGATGACTGATTCCCAGGCCAGTTCGAGTGCGTTTGGCTTCGGTATTCGCCGGCTGGTGCTGGTGGATTCCGCCGGCTTTTGTTACGTGGAAATTCCGGTGGACAACCACGGGTTGATCTTGGGCCCTGGCAACCTGGGCAAATCCAGCCTGCTGAACTCCTTGCGCCTGTTTTTGCTACCGGAAAACAATTTCCGCAACAGCCGCAAGAAATTCGCTTTCCGCAATGCCAGTGCCGGCAACTTCTACACCAACGAGGAAAGCTACCAGCACTATTTCCCCAGTCAGTTCAGCTTCCTGATCATGGAGGCGGAGAACCCTGCCGGCGTGCATTGCCAGATTCTTTACCGGGATAGCAGCAGCCAGCTCAGTTACGGGCGCATCTTTGCGCCGGTTTCCTACGATCAATTGCGCCCGTTATTCTGGAGCGGTGACGATACTGATGGCATCGGCCAGGCGGTACCAGAGTTGTCGTTCAAAAAAGTGTCCGAGGCGGTGAAAAAACTGTCGAAAGACACCCGCTTCGTGAGCGATCCGGCGAAGCTGCGCACCTTGCTTTACAGCAGTGAACTGATGAATGCGGAGGCCGTGCGCTACTCGGTTTTACCGTTGGCCGAGTCCGATGAACGCCGAGTGCAGTCCCTGCGCACCCTGATTTTGCTGTTGTTTGAAATGAAAGCCGATGACCGGGCCATGGCCAACGCCGTGGCCAGCATTGTTGAGGCGGACAAGAAATTTGCCGACGACGCCTTTGATTTCAACATTGATGAATTTCTGGAGCGCCATGAGCAGCTGAAACAACGCCAGGCAAGGTTGAATCGGGTTGAGAAGGAACGTGGCCGGTTTGAGAAACTGAATGGTGCCTTCCAGGACTACAAGATTCTGCTGCACAGTCAGCACGAGTATGCCGCTTTCCGGGAAGGCCTGGCTAACGCCCTGGATGCCGTTGGCCGGGAGCGTCGCCAGGCTGTGGCGCAGTACCAAGAGCAGAACGAGGCGCTCAAACACCTGGCTCAAGCGCTTAAAAAGCTTGAACAGGAGTCGAAAAGCCTGGAGGGCGAGATCAAATCCGAAGCCCGCAACCTGAAGAAAGCCGAGCAGGATCAACGGGACGGCGAGTTGCTGGCTTCTCAATACGGTGACATGAGCCTGCAGGAGATTGATGACGTCTTGCAGGAAGAGTTGGAGCGCAAACAGGGGCATCTGGCCGCGCTGAAGAGTGCGGCCCAGGCCGAGATCCGGCTGGAGCAGATTGAGAAGAAACGCCGGGAGTACGAAGCGAAGTTGCAGGCCCTGGCTGAGCGGGAAAGTCGCCAGCAATGGCAGTTGGCCCATCAGCTGGATGAGTCCGTGGTGGCGCCTTTGCGGGCGGTGGACCCCCGGCTGATGCTTGCCAGCCCGGGGCAGGCACTGGATGCGCAAACCCGCGATGTTATTGCTTCGTTCAGCCAGTTGTTTTCGGCCACCGAGACGGGGTTTGACTGGTTCGACACCGAATACGCGAGCCAGCCCGCCCGGGCCGAAGATTATCAGGCCCAGCGCCAGCGCATACAGGGCGAGCTCCACGCCCTGGAAAAGGAGCGATCCGAGCTGGCGACCGACGAAGGCCAGGAGCAGAACCGGCCGCAGCTGATCGAACGCACGGAGAAAGAAATTCGTGCAATTACCAAAGAGCTGGATACGCTCAAGCGTTTCCCCGGGGCCGAGACCCGGCTGCGGGACGCCACGGCGGAAAAAGAGGCTGCCGAAGAGGCCCTGGCCAAGGTTCAGGAGAAGGGAAACCTCGAGCGGGAGCGGTTGGAAGCGGTGGAACAAAAAGCCGCCCGGGCCCGGGCGGAGAAAGATCGTATTGAGGAGCGGGAGCGGGAACTGACTCAGCTCAGCCGCAGCCTGCGCACGGTTGAGCATCGGTTCCAGCACCTGAAAAATACCCAGTGCGAGCAGCCACTGGCGGTGGACCAGGTCTCGGAGTCAGCCTTTGAGGAACTGCAGGGCCGGCTGGATGAGCTGGAGAACCTGCGGCGTAGCATTCTCAATCACCTGAACCAGTTTGTCTTCCAGGGGCTTCTGGAGGATCGCGAGGGTGAATTGCAGAAAGACAGCCCGGCTTCGTCGGCAATCCGGGAGGCGTTCAAGGCCCTCTCGGACCTGTTCGCCAGCATGACGGAGGAGTGGCGGGTGCATCACGAACAGATCGAGGTGCACAATGAAACCGTGGCCAGTTACCGCCAGGCGCTGAAATCCAACCACGAGCACATTGCCCGCTTCGAGGCCCAGCTTAACCGGGAGCTGGAGGGCGTGCAGATCAACGATCTGGTGGAAATTCGGGTGGACATCCACACCGATCCCAAATTCCGCAATCTCGTGGAAGAAGCCAACAATATCGACCCGTTTGGCAACGAACTGCAGTCTGATGCCTTTTACGACCGCCTGCGGGTGTTTGTGGCGGACTTCTTCGGCGAGCAGGGTGGCAGCAAGCACCTGACCATGGACAAGGTGATCACCGGCATTTCCTATCGCACCCGCAAGGAAAACGCCGCGGGTCTGGACACCAAGGGCCAGTCCACCTCCACCACCGCTCTGATCAACCTGGAGCTGGTGTACCGCCTGCTCAGGCGGGTGTTGTATCCCGGTGTCAAGCTGTCGTTCCCGCTGGTGCTGGATGAGCTGGCCAGTGTCGATGTCAGCCAGATGCCGGCTCTGCTTGAGCGCCTGAGTCAGCAGGGCTTTAATCTGTTCTCGGCGGCCACCCACAGTGCCAGTGCCGAGATGATCTACCTGGTGGGGCGGCACCTGGAAGTCGGGCAGATGCGCACTGCGCGTCCCTACAGTCCGCACCGGACCCTCGTGTTCTGGGGTGGCGCTGAAGGTTTTACCGATGGAGAGCCGGTGAGCCATTGGGTGGATCAGTCCCAGGATAGCCTGCTGGAGCCGGTGGATGAGTAAGCGCTTCAGCACGCTGGATACCACGCGTCTGTTGTTTGAGCACCCGAAGATCTTGTTTCGGTTGATCGAGCGGATGGATCGCAACGAGGCCCGCTACGTGCGTGAGAGCGATCTGGTGGCGGAGGTGATGGACTATTCGCGCCGCCTGGGCCGGGCAGACAAAGACCGGGTGCGCCTGGCGTTGAGCACCGATAATCTGTTTCGCACCGGCTTGGTTATCGACATTATCAAGGCCGAAGGCGAGCGTCGCCTGGTGTTCCAGGACGCGCTGATTAATATGATGCGGGCCTGTAACGCCTCTCTATATCAGGAGCTAACGGATGCGCGGCTGCGCGGACACCTGGTGACCCTGCGGGATGTCCGGGATCGGTTAGAGGCCAGTAGCTTCAGCGAGTCTGATCCGGATTTTACCGAACTGCGGGATGACCTGAACGAACGGGTCAGCCAGTTGATCGGCCTGCTGCGCCAGAATGTGATTCGAATGCAGACCATCAGCGGCCAGCTGGCGGAGCTATCGGGAGACGCCAGCCGGGCCCCGGATAAGTATCTGGAATTTCGCCAAAACCTGTTCGATCAGATCGTGACCCTGTACGAACGGCACATCAAGCCGACGCTGGTGTTCCTCAACCCTGATACCCGGCTGCCCGATGGCAGTAACCTGTTTGACACTCTCGACTCAATGGTGCGCTTGCTGGAAGCCAACGGTGATCACAGCCTGGCGGACCAGATTTTCCGCTCGGCGCTCAGCCTCAATGCACTGTACAAGCCGATTCAGTCGGTGGCGCGGGAAGTGGAGCATTTCCTGCGAAAAACCCGCCAGGGCATGGTGCAGTACAATGCCATGGAGCATTTCTACAACCAGTTGCGTTCGCTGAAGGAAGATACCGAGACCCTGAGCCTTCGCCGCAAGTGGCTGGAGGGCGGGGCGTTTGCCCGCAACACCGGGTTCCTGGTGGGCCTGCGGGCGCAGCAGCGGCCAAAACACTATGCGTTCGGGCAGTCCTCCAGTTACTACCAGCTATTGCTGAGTGAACTGGACTTGCGGTTGTCGGACATCCGTCGCCAGGACGAGGTGCCGGTATTGCAGGAAGTGTCTGGCAGTGGCCGCAATGCCCGCGTTGATGTGCAGCGTATTCGACAGCTTTATGACTGGCTGGAGAGCCTGGAGCTGCGCGCGACTGGGGACCTGGTGCGCGAGCTGCACGGTCGTCTGGAAGGATTTATCCCCGGTTACCGTCCACCGGACCTGTTGGCAGCGCTCAACCGTTTGGTGAACACGCCACCGGCAGGATTCCATGTGGTGACCACCAACCGTTTCCGCACCCTGGAAACCGACAGTACCCTGCCGGAAGTCGGGGAGCAGTTTGTCTACCGCAAGCGCCGCCTGGAACCACGAACCGAGGTAAATGATGACTGAAGCAACCGTGGCGACTGAGTCGGGTATCAATGCCGGCGAACCGTCGATGACCAGCTTTGAGGATATCCTGCCGGCACAGAGTGCCGCGATTTATCGCGAATTCCAGGCCGGCCGCGTGATAGTCCGGGAGATCTGGGACAGTAACCGCTCTGAGCTTGTGGCGAATCCCCAATACAACCTGCTGTACAACCATCTGGCGCATTTCCGCACGCTCTATGAGCACCTGGGCAGCGAGTTGGTGTTCGATGAGAACGGAGCGTTCTTCTTTCTTAAGGAGAGCAGCGACAACGACAGCGAGGAGCACGACGAGAACGCCTTCCGGGTGCAGGTGGTGCTATTGCTGATCGGCCGTTATTTCGCCCGAAGCGGCCGGGATCTCGATTTTCTCGGACGACCGGAAGCCGGATTAAACGAGCAGGACCTTCAGGCGCTGGCGGCCGATGAGGAATACCAGGATATCCTGAGGGCCGCCCGTTTTGAGAAAGGTCTGGCGGAAGCGCTGGATTATCTGGATAAACGGAACCTGCTGTTTCGTGCCGGCGCAGAGCGCTATTTCCTGAGTTCTGCGGGCATGCACTTTTTGCATGAGCTGGTGCGTGAATACGAGCAGGGTTGAGTTCAGAAACAGCCTCGGGCGCAGCCAACGTTGTTGCGCCCGCTGGCTTTGACATTGTACATGGCAGTGTCGGCGGCGTTCAGCAGATCTACCGAAGTGATGCCATCATCGGGGTAGATGGCGACCCCCACGGAGGCGCCGATATCCACCGTATGGCCTTGAATGCTGAACGGCTGGTTCAGTACCGCCACCAGCTTTTCGGCAATCGGGCGGGCGTCTTCGGGACTGCGTAGCGGGCCGGAGATGATCTCGAATTCATCACCGCCCCGGCGGCCCACAAAGTCCTCTTCACGCAGGCAGTTCTCCAGGCGTCGGGCCACGTTAATCAGTAGCTCATCCCCCGCCTGGTGACCGTAGATGTCGTTAACGGGTTTGAACCGGTCAAGATCAAGGAACATGACGGCGAACCGGGTGTCCGTGGCCTGGCACTGGTCAATTGTCTGGCGAAGATGCTGTTCCAGGGCGGCCCGGTTGGGTAAGTTGGTGAGGTTGTCGAGGTGCGCCATGCGACGGATCTGCGTTTCGGACTTTACCCGCTCGGTAATATTGGTGAAGGTCATGACATAGTGCTGAATAACGCCCGCCGTATCTGCAATGGGCGAGACCGTGACCAGGTACGGGGTTGTTTGCCCCTTCGCGGTTTCCAGCCAGACTTCGCCCTGCCACATCTTTTCGCGCGACAGGCGTTTGCGCAGCCACTCAATGATTTCCTGCTTCGGTTTTTCCGTGATCAAAAAGTCACTCATCTTCATGCGCATGACCTTACGTCCGGGTAAGCCGGTAATATCCAGAAACGCAGGATTGGCGCGAATAATGTTGAGGGATGTGTCAGAAATCACCACGATTTCATGAGTGTGCTCAAATACCTGGTAGGCAAGACGCAATTCTTCCGAGGAGCGGGCAATTTCTTCAGCCTGGCGGGTCAACGTGTGGGCCAGGGGTTTGAGCGAGCGTTTGACGAGCAGTCCGGAAAGGCCTGACAGGCCAAAGATAATGGACAGAGCTATGATGGCTTCACGAAACACCCCGGAGAAGACATCGGACATGTCTGCCCGCACGTGTACTTCCCAGTCATAGCCATCCAGAGGCCGAAGGAAGCTAAGCACCTGGGTGCCATCCGCCTGGGTAGCCAGTATGTAATCTTCAGAGCGGGATTCCTGTAAAGGTTCATCTTTATGCAGGCAGCCTACCGGGGGAGTCAGTGCCAACTGACCAGTGCCGGGGGCCAGGGCAAGGCGCTTGGTCCGGGCGTTATCCAGCAAGCACACCTGGAAGTCGTCACCGGTATCGAATACTCGGTGGAAGGGCTCGGGGGTGAAAAGCAGCATGTCGTAACCCACCTGGGCATCGCCGTGCTGTATTCTGCCGATGGTGTGAAGTAGCGGCGGGGAAGCGGTGTTGTTGCCAAGAGGGTATTGTTTGATATCCAGGCCGGTCATGAGCGGGACTGTCCTTGGAAGCTGATCGGCCAAGGGGCCAATGCGAGCCACCTCGTTGCCGGCTATGTCGTAACGAATGATTGCGGCAAGGTTGTCCATGCCCCGGGCGCCGTCTCTGAGGCGTGGGTAGGTAAAAGCCTGCAGGGTCTTCAGATTGATACGTCCCTGGGCGTATTCCCCCAGCATTCTGGCCAGTTCAGAGCGGCTGGCGGTTTGCCGGGCGAGATCCTGGTGCTGGTCCAGGAGGGTGCGAATACTTTCGGTCTTGGTGTTGGCGACATTGGTGGCCAACTGTTCGGTCAGGTTGTGGGTTTCTTTGATAAAAGGTATGGATACCGCGATAGCCACGACAATGCCGGTCAGGACCGCTGCAATCACTGCGCGGTTGACAATCTGGCGCCTCTGGTCGTGAATATCCATATGAAAAACTGGTTTATGCAGAAGGTTGCAAAGGTGAAATTATAGTCTATTTAGCAATCGATAAGCCAATTTTGTCTAAAAAAGACTCATCTTAGCCAAAGGGCGAATAGATTGCTGCAGCCCGCCCCCCTAGTATCCGCGGCGAAAATTCTCAAGCCGTGGATTCTCGTATGTCTGAGCAGAACGCGAAGAACAGTTATCTTGCGCAACGGAAGCCAAGATCCGAGTTTGATACTCGTGAAGAATATCTGGAGCACGAACTGCAAGTCATGGCGCCACGCCGCTGGCGGCCCAACCTCCCGTTCCGGGATTATAATTTCGAGTGGGAAGATCTGGTCCCGGCCATGGCCGCGACCATCGGTAAGGTCGTCATGGTTGCTGCTATCGTAGCAGCGTTTGCCACTCCGCTGGGCCTGTCCACAGAATTTGTGACCGAAAACGTCCGCTTCGAGCTGGTGATTGCGGGTCTCCTGTTCGTTATTCTGATTTCCGGTTTCCTGAACCCGACTGCCAACTTGGCTGGTACTCATGGCCCCCTGATTGCCATGATTCCGCTGATAGTGGCTGCCGGTGGCCACCCCATGGCTCTCGGTATCATGATTGGTATTCTCGGCTTTATCCTCGGGATCACCAAGGGCGGCAGTCTGCTGACCAAGCTCACCAGTAACGGCGTGGCCGGTGGCCTGCTGCTTTATCTGGGTTTTATTGGCGTGACCAGCCAGGTTAAGGCTCTGTTTAATTGGGCCGAAGGCTTTGACATGGGGTATCTGGCCTTCGTGGTACTGATATTGACCATTGTGATGTACGCCTGGCTTGAGCATATCAGCAAGCGCTGGCTGGCGGTGCCGCTGGGCTGTTTGCTGGCCGGGGTGGTTGCTTTCGCCCTGGGGGCACCGTTTGAATTCAGCACCGATCCCGGTTTTCCAATCGTGAACCCGGCCTGGTGGTGGGGTGAGGACACCGGCTGGCAGCTGGGCCTTCCGGACTTTCAGGCGTTCCTCGCCGTGGCCCCGTTCGCGGTTCTGGCAGTCGCCATGTGGTCCCCGGACTTCCTGGGTCATCAGGTGTTCCAGAAGTTGAACTACCCGAAGAACAGCGACCGGGTCATCATGAACATTGATGACACCATGATGGGTGCCTCGGCACGACAGGTTGTGGGTACCGCTTTGGGTGGCGCCAACATTGCCTCTTCCTGGGGGACCTACATGGTACCGGCTGCCATTGCCAAGCGCCCGATTCCGGCCGGGGCGGTGCTGACAGGTATTCTATGCCTGGCCACAGCGCTGATTGGCTACCCGATGGATCTGGCGGTGTGGCCGCCGGTGCTGCGAGTTGCCTTGATCGTGGGTGTATTCCTGCCACTGCTGGAGGCGGGTATGCAGATGACACGCAAGGGTAAAACCACCGAGTCTGCCGCCATCGTCATTTTTGCCTCTTCCATGGTGAACCCGGTGTTTGGCTGGTCGCTGACAGTACTGCTGGATAACCTGGGCCTGATCGGCAGCAAAGAGCGCAGTGCTGACCTGGGCCATACCGGCCGCTGGATCATCCCGGGTATCGTATTTGGCGTGCTGTGCGTGGTAATGCTGGCCATCGGCATGTTCCCCGGTATTCCCCCGATGCTGGAAACGTTCCGCGTCGAATAAGCCTCCCCCGTTTGCCGGTGGGCGCTGTGCCCGCCGGCCGACTGCTTCTGGTATCCTGTTGCCCCTTATTCAACAGTCGGAGCAGTCAATGCCTTCTCTGGAATCCCTGATTATTGAAACCGGTCCCAACCCGGAAGCGTCTGTAATCTGGCTTCATGGCCTGGGTGCCAACGGCCACGATTTCGAACCCGTGGTGCCGGAACTGGCCTTCGCCAAAAAGCGCGCCGTCCGCTTTATCTTTCCTCATGCCCCGGACCTTCCGGTAACCATCAACGGTGGTATGCGCATGCCCGCCTGGTACGACATCCTGGCTTTGAACATTGATCGCCAGCTGGACGAGAAGCAGCTGCGGGCGTCGGCCCAGGCCGTGGCAGAGCTGGTGGATCAGGAGCGGGAAAAAGGTATTGCGCCGGAGAACATCCTGGTGGGTGGTTTCTCCCAGGGCGGGGCGGTGGCTTATGAAACGGCACTGAGCTACTCGGCGCCGCTGGCCGGTCTGTTTGCGTTGTCCACTTATTACGCCACGGCCGACAGCGTGCAGCGCTCGGAGGCGAACCAGAACCTGCCGATTTTCATCGGGCATGGCACTCATGATCCCATGGTGCCGGAAGCCTTGGGCCAACGAGCCGTGCAAGTGCTGCAGGGGCAGGGCTACGCTCCGGAATACCATCGCTATGGCATGGAACACAGCCTGTGCCTGGAAGAAATACGCGACATGGATGCGTTTTGTGAGCGGTGCCTGAGCGGGGAATGACCTCACCTTGTGGATTCGCCAGGTTAGGGCAGAGGCGCCCTGAACCTGGCGGAGCTGTCGGCCATTAATCCTCAGCCGGACGATAGGTCACCACAAAGGCGCCGCGCAGATCCCCTTCTGAAAACCCTGTGGCCTGGTCCTGGGGATAGAGTTCATTGATCTTGGCCTGCACCTCAGGCTTGATATCGCTGCCGTGGCAGTTCAGGCAAAGCTTCTGGGTGGGAATGGCACTCATGTACTGAAATTCCGGCTGACCCACGGCGTCTGACACCTGCCAGACCTCCACCGGTTTGCCATTCACCACTGGCTGCTTGTCCATCGCTTGTAGCTGCATTTCCTGCCAGTCACTCGGCGCATTGTCGGGATTCCGCAGTTTCAGGCTGGTGCGGCCAATGTGCCAGTTGCCTTTGCTGTTCTGGGCGGCTATTTCCGGAGCCAGCGTATTACAGGCCGCAATACCATTGACGACGCCGCCGTTTTCAATGGCTTGCTTCAGGGCCTGCTTTAACGAGCCACCAAAGCTTTTCACCAGTGCACGTGCTTCCGCCACCTGCTCGTCCGTTGTCGGGTTTGCTGCCTGTACAAAGCTGGGAACAGACAATGCGGATGCCACCATGGCTGAGATCAGGGCCTTTCTCATCAGTTTCTCCTTACTAATTGGCATATCGTTATTCCAATGTCAGTTTAGAACATCCCTGCTAACATCGGAATAGGCCTTCAGGACCATCCCGGTTTATGCCGCGTGAATTCCTGCAGAGAGGAGGCAATGGTGAAAACATCGCCCGGTACTCACGTTAAATTAACCCGCCGACAGGCGCTTCAACTTTTTGGGGGTGCATTGGCGGCGCTAACGCTGCCGACAGGTAGTCTTCTGGCAGACCCAACGCCAATCCTGACAAAGCCAATTCCCGGCACCGGGCAGCAGCTACCGGTTATCGGCATGGGCACTTGGCGCACCTTCAACGTAGGCAGTGATCCCAAACTGCTGGCGGCCAGGACAGAGGTGGTGCGGGAGTTTTTCCGCCTCGGCGGTGGTCTGGTGGACTCCTCGCCCATGTACGGCTCGGCGCCGGATGTGATGGGCCATGCGCTGGAACAACTGGGCAGGCCCGACAGCCTGTTTGCGGCCGAGAAGGTCTGGAGCCCGGCTGGAGGGTCGGCTCGCGAACAGGTGGCAGAGCTGGAGAGACGCTGGGGAATCCCGCGTTTCGACCTTGTGCAGGTGCATAACCTGACGGACTGGCGTGACCACCTCGCAGCACTTCATGAGATGAAAGCGGAGGGCCGGATTCGCCACGTTGGCATCACCACCTCCCACGGTCGCCGGCATCGCGAGTTTGAGCGAATCATGACCGAAGAGGATCTGGATTTTGTCCAGTTCACCTACAACATTGCTTATCGCGAGGCGGAGCAACGCCTGCTGCCACTCGCCCGGGAAAAGGGCATTGCCGTTATTGCCAACCGGCCCTATGGCGGCGGGCGGCTGATCAAGGGGCTCCAGCGTCGGGGTGAACCGGTGCCATCCTGGGCGCGGGAGGCCTTTGACTGCCGCACCTGGGCAGATTTTCTGCTGAAATTCATTGTCAGCCATCCCGCCATTACTTGCGCCATTCCCGCCACCACCCGGGTGGAACACATGACCGAAAACATGCAGGCCGGCCGAGGCCCCATGCCGTCCGCCGCCACCCGCCAGCGAATGGCACGCTTCATCGAATCGCTATGACGGACTGGACCAGTTACCGCCTGCAGGATTTTGTGCCCTTCACCGAGCAGGTTTACTTCCGGCTGATGGAGCGCATGGGGGAAACCTTCTGGCCCCTGCATCTGTTGATGTTGGCTCTGGGCGGTGGGGCGCTGGTGCTTGCCCTGACAGCCCGTCCTCGGCCAGCCCTGGTTTTAATGACGCCGGTCTGGATTTTTGTGGCCGTGGCATTTTTCCTCCAGCGCTACGCGCAATTAAACTGGGCCGGCCAGTACGTGGGCTATGCTTTTATGGGGCAGGCGGCTCTGTTTTTACTGATCTCCGTGTCCGGCTGGGGGCTGAACGATCGACAGGTCGGACTAAGGGGAACGGTCGTGGTTGGTGTGCTGCTGGGAATCTCTGGCTTGGTCGGCGTGCCGCTGGCGACTTTGCCGGCAGACGGTTCCTGGTATCAGGCGCAGACGTTCGGGATTCACCCGGACCCAACGGCGCTTGTATCGCTGGGAATGGTGATGCTCGGCCTCCGGGGCACTGCCAGGTGGCTGGCCTCTATTGTGCCGGTGCTCTGGCTGGTGATTTCGGGCCTGACGTTGCTGGCACTGCATTCGCCAGGCCCCTCCCCATTCACGGCAGGGGCTTTCCCCGGTTGATCGGGTCAGCGGCTTACACCGTAGCCTTGTGTTAATAACCAAACGAAGGAGGATGAATCATGGCAGAGAAACCGGTAATGCTGATCACCGGAGCTTCATCGGGCATCGGTGCTGAAACGGCACGAGCCGCTGCCCGGGAAGGCTACCGCCTGGTACTGGCCGCCCGCTCCGAAGACAAGTTGGCTGGCTTGCAGCAGGAACTCGGTGGTGAGGAAAACGTGCTGACCGTTCGCTGTGATGTCCAGAGTGAAAGCGACCAGAAAGCAATGGTGAGCCAGGCACTTGATACCTTCGGGCAGATTGATGCGGTCTTTGCCAATGCCGGTCGTGGTGGCGAGCCCGGTGGCTTTAGCGAGGCCGATCCGGGGGTCTGGAAAGACATGATTCTCACCAACGTACTGGGCGTGGGCCTCACCATCCAGGCCTGCTTGCCGGCGCTCCGGGAAAGCCGGGGCCACCTGCTGCTGACTGGCTCGGCGGCGGGCCGCGTGACCATTCCCGGCTCCATGTACAGTGCCACCAAATGGGCGGTGTCCGGCATTGGCTATGGCGTACGTGAGGAGCTTCGAGGCTCGGGCATCCGTGTCACGCTGATTGAACCGGGCATGGTGAACACCCCGTTCTTCGATGAACCGCCCGCCCACGCCCTGAAGCCGGAAGACATTGCCAACGCGGTCATGTACGCGGTGGCCCAGCCGGCCCATGTGGACGTGAACGAAATTCTGGTTAGGCCAACACCGGAAATTGAGTAAGCCTTGCGCTGGGCCGGGTGTCCCATAGACTGAAAGTGAACGGATCCGAATCGACAACAAAGAGGAATGGCTGTGCCTTTAATGTCCTGTTTCCGCCGCGCTGCGGCAATCACCGTCCTGCTGTTCGCCGGTCAGGCCATGGCGGCCGACCCGGTGGTGGTGTCATCCAAAATTGATACCGAAGGCGCCGTGCTGGGCCAGATGATCCTGCAGTCCCTGGAGGATGCCGGCGTGCCGGTCGAAAACCGGCTTCAGTTGGGCGGGACCAGCATTGTGCGCAACGCCATTAAGGCGGGTGAAATCGACCTGTACCCGGAATACACCGGCAATGCCGCCTTCTTCCATGATCAGGCTGATCGGGATATCTGGAAAGACGCCGACAAAGCCTACGAGCGGGCTGCCCGCCTTGACCGGGAAGCCTACAACATTGTCTGGCTGACCCCGGCCGAAGCCAATAACACCTGGGCCATGAGCGTGCGGGGCGATCTGGCTCGGAAGCACAAACTCAATACCCTCGAAGACCTGGCCCGGTATATCAATAACGGTGGTACCTTCAAGTTTGCGGCCAGTGCCGAGTTTGTGGAATCGGCCAGCGCGCTGCCGGCGTTCCAGGAGGCTTATGGCTTCAAACTGGACTCCGACCAGTTGTTGATTCTCTCTGGCGGTAACACTGCAGCCACCCTGCGGGCGGCGGCCCTCAACAACAACGACGTGAACGGCGCCATGACCTACGGCACCGACGGTGGCCTGAACGCACTCGACCTGAAGGTGATGGAAGACACCCTGGGCGTGCAGCCGGTGTACCAGCCAGCGCCGATTGTGAGGGCGGAGGTGCTGGAGACCTACCCGGAGATCCGGGAGGTGCTTGAGCCGATCTTCGAATCCCTGGACCTCGAAACCCTGCAGCGCCTGAACGGCCAGGTCGCGGTCAATGGCGTGCCGGCTAGCCGGGTGGCGCGGGATTATCTGGATGGCCTGGGCCAGGACTGAGGTTTGTCGGTTCCGCATTCCGGTTTCATCGCTGACCGTCCTAATCGGGTGATCCCCGCGCTGGGGTTGCTTGCCCTGGCGTTGGTCTGGATCCTCGATTTCGGAGTGATTCAGCCCAACCGCATTGTTTCAGGTACCGGCCACGGCCTGTGGTCGGCGCTTGGCTGGCCCGGGGCGGCGTTGGTCACCTTTGTCCTCGCTGGCGCAATACTGCTGTCGATAGCACGAATCCCGAAGCGCTACCTGCTACTTCTGGGGTTGATTGGGGCTTCACTGGCAGCGCTGCCGCTGCTGCTGGAAGTATTCGCCGGTCGTCATCTTCCGGCGGACGCGCCCTATGCCCGGTCTTCCATCGGGGCAGGGTTCTGGTGCCTGCTGTTTCTACTTTCGCTGATGCTGATTGAGGTCCTGGGACGGCTCAGGACCGGCCGCTGGCTGCAATTGTTTCTGTTGGTTGCGCTAAGTGGCAGCTGGTTGTTGCTGTTTCGCAGCGATGGCCTGGAAAGCCTTTCCCTGGTTCGGGAATTCAGTGCCCGGCCGGGCAAATTCGAGCAGGCCCTTTATACACACCTGGCGCTGGCGTTGGGGGCGGTCTCCATCAGTGCCTGCCTTGCCTTCGGTCTGGCCCTGAAGATGACGCGCAGCCCGGCCTGGCAACGGCCCATCCTGGGGCTGGTGAGTTTCCTGCAGACCATTCCGAGCCTGGCGGTGTTTGGTTTGTTAATCGCTCCGCTTAGCGCTCTGTCATCTGCCTTCCCGGTATTACAGGCCATGGGTATTCGGGGAATTGGTTGGGCACCGGCGCTGTTGGCGCTGATTGCCTATAGCCTGTTGCCCATGGTTCGTAACACCTTTGTTGCGCTTACCGAAGTGCCGGAAAGCCTGGCCGACGCCGGCCGGGGCATGGGCATGACCGAAAAGCAGCTGTTTTTCCAACTTCGTTTGCCGTTGGCGCTGCCCGTGATTATCGAGGGGGTGCGTATTACCACCATTCAGGCCATCGGCCTGACCGCCGTGGCGGCGCTGATCGGCGCCGTAGGCTTTGGCTCCTTCATTTTTGAAGGGCTGGGGCAGGCGGCGATGGATCTGGTGTTGCTCGGTGCCTTGCCCACCATTGCTCTGGCATTGCTGGCGGATGCCTTGCTGACCATGCTGGCAGACAGTCTCAAACCCACCCCGGCAACGGCCTGAAGGAAAGGAAGTGTCTGGATGATCGAACTGAAAAACGTCACGCGGCGCTTTGGTGAGACGGTTGCCGTGGATGGTATTAACCTGACCATCGAAACTGGCGAGGTCTGTGTGCTGGTGGGCAGTTCCGGCTGTGGCAAATCCACCACCTTGCGGATGATCAACCGCCTGCTACCCCATAACGAAGGTGAGATCCTGGTGGACGGCGAAGATGTCACCGCCATGAACCCGGAGCAGCTCCGGTTGAACATGGGTTACGTGATTCAGGGCACCGGTTTGTTTCCCCACTGGACCGTGGCCCGCAACATCGCCATGGTGCCCCGCCTGCTGAAATGGCCGAAAGAGCGGATCGATGCCCGGGTGCATGAGTTGATGACACTCCTGGACCTAGACCCCCAGGCCCACGCTGACAAGTACCCGCAGCAGCTGTCCGGTGGACAGGCCCAACGAGTGGGCGTGGCCCGCGCGCTGGCGGCTGACCCCAATATCCTCTTGATGGACGAACCCTTCGGGGCCCTGGATGCCATCACCCGGGAGAACCTGCAGCTGGAGATGCTGCGCATCCAACGCCAGGTACGGAAAACCACGGTGTTCGTGACTCACGACATCGATGAGGCCCTGAAACTGGCCACTCGCATTGCCGTGATGGACCAGGGCAGCATCCTTCAGCACGACACGCCGGAGAACATTCTCCGCAATCCGGCGTCTGAATTTGTGGAAAACCTGGTCGGCAAGCAGGATCGTGGCCTGAAGCTGATGAGCTTGCAGCCGGTGCGAAAACTGATGACGGCCCACAGAGATTCCCGTCGTCCGGAGCCCGGCGTTGAGACGGTCAGAGAAGACGATAGCGCCCGGCTGGCATTGTCGATTGTGCTCTGGCAGGGCGCTGAACAGGTGCCGGTGGTGAATGCCGATGGCCTGGAGATTGGCTTTGTCACCCGTGAACGCCTGATGCAGGGAGGCGCCTGATGCGGATCTGGTTGCCACCGCTGCTGTTGGCATTGCTGTTGTGCGGCCTGAGTGTGGGAATGGATACCCTTCAGCCGCTGTTTCAGTGGTTGCAACCGGACAAGCAGGGCGTGATCTACGAGCGGGAAAGCTTCCTGTTTCTGCTGCAGAACCATCTGTCGCTGGTTGCGGTGTCGGCAGCGGTAGGTACCTGTGTGGCGGTAGCTGGCGGCATTTTCGCCACCCGTCCAATGGGCCGTGATTTTTTGCCCTTGGTGAATCAGGTGGCCTCTATTGGCCAGACGTTTCCGCCGGTGGCGGTGCTGGCGCTGGCAGTGCCGGCTTTGGGGTTTGGCGAAGCACCTATTGTGGTGGCGCTGATTCTCTACGGGTTACTGCCCATCCTGCGCAACACCCTGGCGGGCCTGGAGGGGCTGGACCCGGCCGTGCGCGAGGCCGCACGCGGTATGGGAATGTCGCCGATGCAAGTACTGCTGCAGGTTGAGCTGCCCCTGGCCGGGCGGGTGATCCTTGCTGGCATACGTACCTCCGTTACGATCAACATTGCCACGGCAGCGATTGGTTCCACCATCGGTGCCCGCACCCTGGGAGACCCGGTCATTGCCGGGCTGGTCAATGGCAATACGTCGTATGTGCTGCAAGGGGCCATCCTGATTGGCCTGCTCGCTCTGACCACCGACAGCTTGTTTGAGGCTATCCAGCGGTCCTGGGACCGCCGGTTATCACCTTCCGTGACGACGTCGTGAAACGCGGTATCTTTACCCTTTCGTTGGCGAACTAGAGTGTATGGTCAACATAGTCCTTGGGCTGCTCGATTGGCGCGTTCCACGGATCGGGGGCTGCGTTGGCTTTTGCGTCCTCGTATTCTTCCAGCATGCGCTCCATCCGGCTGCGTTGCAGGGCCTCATGGAATTCGGCCTGTCGCTTTTCTTCCCGTAGTGATTTAAGCAAGGAGGCAGCCATGAAAATCATGAGGATCATGAAGGGCAGGGCGGCCACGATGGAGATGGTCTGGAGTGCTTCGAGCCCACCACTCAGCAGCAAGACCCCGGCCACCATCACCTGAACCACTCCCCAGAGGACGCGCATCAGGGGTTTGGGGCTAATGGTGCCGTGGCTGGTGAACATGCCCAGTACGAAGGTGGCGGAGTTGGCCGATGTGATCACAAACAGGATGATCAACAGCAGCACCAGCGGGCCGGTTACCTCATTGAAAGGCAGGAATTCGAGCATCCTGAACAGCCCGGAGCTGATCTCCTGGCGTACCGACGCTGCCAGGCCGCCATCTTCGAACAACTCGAAAAACAGGGCGGAACCGCCAAAGGTGGCAAACCAGACCATACTCAGTAACACCGGCATGCCGATAACACCCAGTATGAATTCACGAATGGTGCGGCCCCGGGAAATCCGGGCAATGAAGCTGCCCACGAACGGCGCCCAGGACAGCCCCCAAGCCCAGTAGAAAATGGTCCAACGCTCCACCCAGTCTTCGCCGGTGTAGGGGGTCATCACCAGGCTCATACCAATCATGTTGCTGAAATACTCGCCAATGGCATTGGTCATCGCAGCAGTGATGAAATCGGTCGGGCCAATGACGAAAACAAACAATAGCAGGGCAGCGGCCAGGAGCATGTTGGCGTCACTGACATAACGAACGCCGCTCTCCAACGGCATGAGTGAACACAACAGGAAAATGATCGCGACACCGCCCAGGATGGTCAGCTGCTGTGTGGTACCGAAGCCAATGTCGGCCACCGATCCCAGGCCGCTGTTGATCTGGATGATCCCGAGCCCGAGGGTGGTGGCAACCCCGAAGACCGTGGAAACCACAGCCAGGATATTGATGCCGTGGCCAAACGCGCCATCCACCCGTTTGCCCAGGGTGGCCCGGAAGGCTTCGCTGATCAGGCCGGGACGTTGGCGGCGAAAGCGCACATAGGCGATGGCCAGGCCCACCAGGGCAAAGTTGGCCCACTGGTGGAAGCCCCAGTGAAAGAGGGAGTAGCGCATGCCCAGGCTGGCGGCTTCCGGCGATTGCGGTTCGGTCATGCCCAGCGGGGGCTGGTTGTAGTGGGTCATGGGTTCAGCCACGCCCCAGAACACTAGGCCCACGCCCATGCCTGCGGAGAAGATCATCCCCAGCCAGGCCGGGTACGGGAATTCGGGGCTCTCTCCATCGGCGCCCAAACGGATGTGGCCGTAATCCGACAGGCCGACGCCGATACAGAACAACAGAAACCCGGTCGTTACAAACAGGTACAGCCAGCCAAAGTGGTCTGTGGTGAATCCAAGCGCTTCTGAGGCAACCGAAGCTAGCTGATCCGGACGTAAGGCGCCAACAGCCACAAAGCCGATCAAAATTAGTAATGATAGATAAAAGACCGCCCCTGGCCGGTTCGTCATTATCCAAACCCCTCATACGTCTTGTTTGTTGTCAGGTCGGCTGAATACTGCTTGAGGGATGTCGTCACTTTCAAGGCTTCTTCACTAAAAATAATGACTTATCTCAATTGTCCCCTGGTTTGTCATGGTTGTGTTCAGGGGAGGCGGCCTGCATTCCGGACTTCCATTCCTGCAAGGCCTCACGGATTACCTGCCAGGCGGAGTGCAGGAACAGCGTGGCGATTGACAGCCCCACGATCAGGTCCGGCCAGAGCGTACCGGTCAGGGCAACCAGGCCTGCGGCGATAATCACACTGGTGTTGGCTATCAGATCATTGCGCGAACACAGCCAGGTGGAGCGCATGTTCAAGTCATCCGCCCGGTGACGGTAGAGCAGGGCAAAGCAGATGCCGTTGGCGAACAGGGCGAGCGCGCCGACGGCCCCCATCCAGTCCGCCTCGGGCAGCTCGTTCAAGATTAGTTTACGGATGGCATCGGCAACCACCACCAGACCGAACAGCAGCATGAAGCCACCCTTGACCATGGCGGCGCTGGCACGCGCGCGGCGGCCCTTGTCGAGAACGAACAGGGTCAGTGCATAGACCGAGGCATCGCCAAACATGTCGAGGGAATCGCCCAGCAGGGCCGTGGAGCTCGCCAGCCAGCCGGCGACGAATTCCACCACAAACATGGTGGCATTAATGGCCAGTACCAGGTAGAGGATACGGCTTTGGCGGGCTCGCAGTTGCTCCAGTTCGTCGCTTTTGCTCTCACAGCAGCTGTCCACTGTTGGCCCTCCGCCGTTGGTTAGCCTGGCTTATCCCAATAGGGTGGATCGCCAAAAAAGCCGTCGATGAAGTCGATAAAGCTGCGGACTTTGCTCGCCAGCAGTTGCCGATGTGCATAGACCGCGTATAGCGCAAGCGGCTCAGGCTCATACTCCGGCAGTAGGATTTCCAGTTTTCCTTCCTTGATGGCCTCTCCTGCGATGAAGGTCGGTTGCAGGACAATTCCGCTGCCGGCAATGGCCGCTTCCACCAGGACATCGCCATTATTGCTGATCATTTCGCCGGAATTTTGGTGACCGCGACCGTGCAGCCATTTCTGGAGCGGGTGGCCGGGATCCATATTCATGTAACTGTAGCGAAGAAAACGGTGATGGGTGAGATCCCGGGGATGCCGGGGCGTACCGTGTTGCTCAAGATAGGCCGGTGACGCACACAGAACCAGCCTCACCGGGGCGAGTCGTTTGGCAATCAGCGAAGAGCTTTTTAGCTGGCCAATTCGCAGGGCGATGTCGAAACCCTCCTCCACGATGTCCACTTTCCGGTCATTCAGCTGCAGGTCGATGCCCACCGCGGGGTGCGTTTTCTGGAATTCACTCAGCAGAGGCGCCATGTGGCGAATGGCAAAAGAGACTGGCGCGCTTATGCGCAACAGTCCCTGAGCCTGGGTTTGCAGGTTGCCGAGCTGATTTTCCATGTCGTCAATGTCGGCCAATACCTGTTGGGCTCGCTGATGGTAGTGAGTGCCTGCTTCCGTCAGGTGGGTTCGGCGAGTGGTCCGGTTCAGCAGCCGCACACCCAGGTGTGCTTCAAGTTGGGATACGTATTTGCTGACCAGCTGTGGTGAGGTGTCCAGCCGGTCGGCGGCGCGGGTGAAGGTGCCTTCATTGACCACAGCCACGAAGGCACGCATGGCCTCGATGCGATCCATTGGCCTGTCCTGTTTGAGGGTGTTATCTGATTATCAATATAAAGTTGATAATAAAGCAACAGTAGCCGTCTTAGTCTGCTCCATTGGTGATAGTAAAGTGGGTTCATCGCTTCAAACAGAAGCGGCGGGATAAACCAATGAGAGAAAGATTCGAGGTGACGATTATGAACACGCAATTTGCACAGAGATTGTTCCACTCCAATGGCGGCTATGCGGCATTGGTACTGCGGGTACCGGTTGGTCTGATTCTGGCAGCCCACGGTGCTCAGAAACTCTTTGGCTGGTTTGGCGGGTACGGTCTGGAAGGCACCGGTCAGTGGCTGGCGAGCATTGGTCTTGAGCCGGGGTACCTGATGGCCTTGCTGGCTGGCGGTGCCGAGTTCTTTGGCGGTCTGGCCCTGGTGCTTGGGTTGCTGACGCGGCCGGCGGCACTGGTTACAGCGTTTACCATGCTGGTTGCTATATTCTCAGTGCATATCGGCAACGGTTTGTTCATGTCGAATAATGGTTATGAGTACGCTTTGACCTTGCTGGTTGTCACGGTGGCGTTGGCGATCCAGGGCGCGGGCCGGTTTGCAGTAGACAATCTGTTTTACAAAGAGGGCTGAATCATGCTGGTCAACGGCGTCTGGAAAGACAACTGGCAACCGGTACAGGCGAAGGATGAACAGGGACGTTTCATCCGCCAGACCTCTTCCTTCCGAAACTGGGTAACCAGGGATGGCGCCCCGGGGCCTACCGGGACGGGCGGGTTCAAGGCAGAGCCGGGGCGCTATCACCTGTACGTGGCCTACATCTGCCCCTGGGCATCACGAACCTTGATTGCTCGTGAGCTTAAAGGACTCAGGGACATCATCGGGGTAACGGTCGTTAACCCACGCCTGACGGACCAGGGCTGGCAATTCGGCGGCTACCCCGGCGCGCAAGAGGACACCCTGAACGGTGCGCGTTACATGCACGAACTTTACACCCGGGCCGATCCAAACATCTCTGGCCGCGCCACGGTGCCGGTACTCTGGGATAAACAGGCCGGGACCATTGTTAATAACGAGTCTGCGGATATTCTCCGTATGCTCAACAGCGCTTTCACCGACATTGTGGATGAAGGCCCGGATCTGTACCCGCAGGCATTGGCGGAGGACATCGACAGCCTCAATGAATACCTCTACACGGATCTGAACAATGGGGTTTACCAGGCCGGCTTCGCCTCCAGTCAGGTTGCCTACAACGAAGCCTATGAAAAAGTGTTTGCGGCGCTGGATGCCATGGAGTCACGCCTGGCAGCGGGTGGCCCGTTTTTGTTCGGGGATCAACTGACGGAAACCGATGTTCGCCTGTTTGTAACGCTGGTGCGTTTTGACGCGGCTTACCACGGCCTGTTCAAGTGTAACCGGAACACGCTGAAAGCCATGCCGCATTTGCACGGTTACATGCATCGGATCCTGGCGCTGGAGGGTATTGCAGATACGGTGAATCTCGACCACATCAAGGCCGGGTATTACTCCATCAAGGCCCTGAACCCGAGCGGCATTGTTCCGGCGGGGCCGGGCAAGCTCTGAACGGAGGAGGCATAGTCATGACGAAAACAACCGATGTGCTGTTCCTTTCCCATGGTGGCGGGCCCATGCCGCTTTTGGGCGATCCGGACCACCGTGAGATGGTGGAAAAACTCACTGAGCTTGCCGGTAAGCTCCACAAACCGTCGGCGATACTGGTGATCAGCGCCCATTGGGAGGCGTCGGTGCCGACGATCACCTCCGGAGCCAATCCCGGGCTTATTTATGACTACGGCGGCTTCCCGGCGGAGGCCTACGAAATCCAGTATCCCTGCCCGGGGGAGCCCGAGTTGGCGAAGCAGGTATACCATGCATTGGAGGCAGCCGGGATCACGTCGCGGCTTGATGACCAACGTGGTTTTGACCACGGCCTGTTTGTGCCGCTCAAGCTGATGTACCCGGAAGCGGATATCCCGTGCATCCAGCTGTCGCTTGTAAGCAGCCTGGACGCCGGCACCCACCTGGCCATTGGCCGTGCTTTGCAGGCCCTGGACTATGACAACCTGCTGGTGATTGGTTCGGGGTTTTCCTTCCACAACATGCGGGCGTTCTTCGCGCCCCAGACACCGGAGATTCAGGCGCGCAATGAGGCGTTTGAGCACTGGCTGGAGGAAACCTGTGGCGACCCCAACATGAGCGAATCGGAGCGGGAGGAGCACCTGGTTCACTGGGAACAGGCGCCCCATGCCAGGTTCTGCCATCCCCGGGAAGAACACCTGCTGCCGTTGCACGTTTGTTACGGGCTTGCGAATAAACCAAGTGATGCGTATCTGTCGGCTACGATTCTAGGGAAAAGCTCGGGGATGTATTACTGGCACCTTTAGCCCATCGAGCCACCGAGGAGGATTCATGAGCAATCGGAACGATATCCAGAACCGCGCTGTTGGGGCGATTATGGGCGCGTTTATCGGCGATGCCCTGGCGTTGGGGCCGCACTGGTATTACAACCTTGAAGAATTGCACCGGGACTATGGCGAATGGATTGACGGTTACACCGATCCCAAGCCTGGTCGGTACCATGAGGGACTCAAGGCGGGCCAGCTCTCGCAAGCGGGTTTTATTCTTGATCTGATGATGCGTTCGCTGGTGCAGTCAAACGGCTATGACGAACAGGACTTCTGTCACCGCATGGACAACGACCTCTTCCCGTTGCTGGATGGCAGCCCGACCTGTGGCCCCGGCGGGTACACCAGCCAGTCTATCCGCGATACCTGGCGAAAACGGGTCGAGCAGGGCTTACCTTGGGGGGAAGTAGGAGGCCATGCCGATACCACTGAAGCGATTGAGCGTACTCTCGCCATTGCCGTGCGACACGCGTTTGAACCCCAAAAGCTCGCTGCCGCCATTACCAACAACACCGCACTGACCCAGGTCGATGACACCGTAGTGTCCATGACCGTGGCGTTCGGAGCCGTTTTGGGCTTGCTGGTTCAGGGGCAGCGTCTGGATACGCATATTTCCAACAGACTGATGGCCTTGGTGAAAAGTGGCGACTTACCGTTTCATGCCATCACTAGCGATGACCTTCAGCCACCCAAGCCGGGTGAGCCGGAGCCGTCCCGTGCAGGGCGTTTTGCCTCGCCCGATGCCCTCCTGACGCCTTCTTTTATTGCAGCTGCGGCTGCTGATCCCGATGTGAGCATTGAACCGGCGTGGAAGGTCTCACTGGTGTACGGAATGCCCTGCGCCATTTATCATCAGCTCCCCGCCGCTTACTACCTATCAGCGAAATTTGCCGACGATTTTGAAAGTGCCGTACTGCATGCGGTGAATGGCGGCGGTCAGAATATGGCTCGGGCTATGCTGACCGGTGCACTGACAGGGGCCCAGGTGGGGATCGGCGGTATTCCCAAGCGCTTTGTTGACGGGCTGGAAAGCGCCGGTGAGTTGCAGCGCAGGGCAGAACAGCTGGCTTCAGCGTTGATAGCTGAACACCGACACTAAATCCTCAGCCCTTGCCGCCAGATTCCGTTTGAGTAAAGGCGCTTTTTCTCGGACTTGATCCGAAGCTTTGACGAGAACATGAAGCCGGATTGGAAAAGGTTAGCAAACGCACTCGGCCTTTTGCCCGGTCTAAGCTATGTGCATGCGTTATGATTAAATCCAGAAGCGTTCATTGAACACAGGCCCGAGAAATGCGGCTATTGCGTCTAACTTAACCGGCATCGGCGGCCATTTAATGTTTAAAGTTAAAGCGGTCCTTAGCGGAGTATGTGACAAGCTGCTGTTATACGATCCCTGCCTCGTTCGATTAATTTTTGCCAGTCGAGCGGTGTTGGGCTTGGGGGTTGTAGCTGGTGTGTGCTGGTTTCTTGCAAAAGAGATGGGGCATGATCTCTCGGGCGTTATGCTCGGAGTTGTGGGGGCTCAGTTCAGTTTGCTCCTAGCACGTGAGCCTAGCCGTGACTCCAGAATATACACCTCTTTGATAATGATTCCGGGATATTGGCTAGGGCTGATATTGATTCACGCTATCGCCGGTCAGCCAGTATTTCAGATCGTTTTGTTAACCATTATGGTCGGGCTCGGCTTTTGGTTGCAGGGTAGTTACTTCCGGTTGGCGACTATAGCCATGGCGGCGGCCTGGATTTTTATGTTCACGATCTATTTCCAGGCGCAACGTGAGCAATTGGCCTGGCAAATGATGGCTGTGGGTATTTCAGTCCCCATCATGATGGCGGTCCGTTTCCTTATCTGGCCCGAGGACCGCCCGGTAAGCACGTCCCTGATTCTACGTAGTCACCAGCTAATCCTGATTCGTGCAGCCCAACAGGCAGGCAGATCAAAACATAGGGCAGACGTGCTTGGTTGGTTACACAAGTCGATGTTGCCCGTCATTCAGTCATTAGCGACTCACACCAATATAGACAGCGCCACCCGTGCCACGTTATTGGACCAGCGACGGGCTTTGGAAATAGAGCTTCTTAGAGCGCCGTCTCGCGGAACGGAAATCGCCAAGATCCTTACGGCGAACCCGGTCGCCAAGCTTGCCGAATTGTCGCCCCAGGCTGCTGCGCTGGCAAGCTACAGGGAATCTCCCGAGACCGGAGAAGAGGAGGACTCAGGACATCTCCGAAATTCGTCAGTGAACATCTCTCGTCGACGAGCAATACAGGTAAGTGCTGCAGTGATGCCCGCAGCGTTGGCCGGATTTGTTCTCTCGCATGAACGATGGCCCTGGGCGGTATTGGTGGCTATGTTTATGTTTTTCGGAACAGAAAGCTCCGGACGACTCCTGAGCAAGGGAGTGCAAAACATTGTTGGGGTCATGTCCGGTTTTGTTATTGCCATCACTCTGAGCCATATCCTGCCCTCCGCTCCCTGGCTAGCCCGGATTTCTCATAGCCACCCAGCAAGTCTCGCAGACTGGGCGGGTG